>OJNN01000128.1_pt1 | contig 31860 bp, 26 predicted proteins | sample 1597851 | NCBI WGS metagenome assembly OJNN01 (sample SAMN01915222, study PRJEB22387) | human gut metagenome | isolation source: stool | host: Homo sapiens | place: USA | reverse complement strand
CCTACACGACGCTCTTCCGATCTACGGCATATCTCACCGTTCATCCATAGTCGAATGTTGATGTTTTTTGACCATATTTTACTTTTATCTTTTAATTTTAATAAGTGCAGTTGGCGATTTAGGTTTGCCATCCCTATATATATCCCCTGATTCCATGAGCGGATTTATAACCTCATTCAAGAATTGGCTTCTGCTTCGATAGTTAAGAGACGTTTGCAGCTCCTTTATAGGCTTTGGACCTTCCATCTTAAGAATAGCCATAACTTTTTCTCCAGCAGTAAGTCCTTCCAAATCCAGTTCTATAGCTTCATCCCTATATAACCTGTCATATAATCTCAAATTCAAAAATCCAGGATATATAGATACTACCGGTTGAATTTCATCAGGACTGAATTTATAAGATTCAATCATGGTTTGAAAACCGGTTCCACCTCTCTCCATCAGATTTGCCACATCCAGACAAGCTGCTATGATGGCATTTCGTCTGATAGACGGTATTGAACCTGCTGGATATGCATTGTAATCTTTAGGCAGCAGCCATGAACCAGGCGAAACTATTTCAATTCTGTCTGAGTATATGTCAACATCAATCTGCGTTCCCGAAATAGAATAATCTCTATGTGCAATGGCATTTACCAATGCTTCTCTTACAGCTTCCTTAGGATAAGACCTGATTTCGTCCCGTCCTCCATTTTCTGTTTTTACCCAGCCTGTTTTGGTATTTCGCTCAATAAAGTTTAATGCATTTGTAAAAACATTTGCAATAGAGCCTCTTAATCTGCTGCTATCCAAAACAATACCTGTCTTGTTTTTACCTTTCCACAAACGGCAGCATATCATTGTATCATCTTCATTATAGTTGTCTGAAAACATTATAAATCCCGATTTCGCATACCCATCTTTAGAAACAATTTCCTCGTTCTGCAATTCCTTCATTGTTGGAGCGGATTTATCCTGTCTATATTCCTTGCAAAGATTAAGGTATTCTGACCATAGATTATCAGTATATGCCACTTCGCTTGTCTCATTATCTATACCATATTTTCTCTTTGAAAGTGAGATAATTTCTTCCGGTGTTGCTGGAGTTGCATTCCCATCACCCTTTATAAAAACTGTTTCATTGTAATCTCCCTCTCTATATCTTATTACAGAGTCTGCAGGAGCAACTTTAACAGCTAATACAAAATGTTCTGCATTATAATCCACACTTCTCATCATATATGAAATCTTAATGTGTGGGAATATATGTCTATCATTGATCCTTGAAATTAATAGTTTTGTTTTATCGACTTCTTCAAGATCAATTCCAAAAGCTTCTCCATCGTTTGATACACCTACAAACAAGGTTCCTCCCTTATCATTTGCATATCCAATAAGAGTTTTTGCCCATTTAATAGGATTATCCTGATTTAATACTGCTTTATATTCACAACTTGTATCTTCTGTAATAACATCTGGATATAATTCTCTGATTTTCATGAATCTCCTCCATTAATAATGTTCTTGACATAACTATATCAAACATTACTAAACATTACAACAACATTACTAATACATTATAAGCCAAAAATCACCCACATTTCCGCCTATAATAAAGTAAGATGAGGCTCTGAAATAATATATGACATTATACAAACATTATTACAACATTACTTAAACATTATTCACTTAATTTTTTTGAGCTTAAGTTACCATACTTCATTTTTATTACAATAGCTGCATTGCTCCCGATTTCTTCTCCGTGCAGCTTTCTTAGCTTAATTATTTAACATAAATAAACTGTAAAACTTGGCTTTCATTTCCATAAGTTCATCGAACGTGCCGTATTCCGCAATCTGCCCCTTATGCATAACTATTATTCCGTCATACTGCCTCAAAATATTCTCCACAAGCTTATGTGTAATCACTATTGCCATCATATTATTCTGAGCAAGCACAGTATTTTCAATCCTGGCGGCAACCGCATTGTCGAGGCTTGATGTCGCTTCATCAAGTATAAGTACCTCAGACTTTTTGAGCAGTGCTCTGGCAATCGCTATTCTCTGCTGCTCGCCTCCCGACAGATTTTTTCCATTCTCGCCAACCCTCTGTTCAAGACCGAGCGGGTTATTTTTTACAACCTCCTCCAGACCTGCCTTTTTTATAACCTCTGAGAGCTCATCGTCACCGTAGTCCTGATACATCGTGATATTGTTTTTCAGACTGTCATCGAACATAAAAACCTTCTGGTGTATCATTGCAAGCCTGCCATACAGAGCTTTCTTTGGAATCGCCCTGATATCCACAGCATCACAATATATGCTTCCGGTGTAGTCATTATAATACTGCATTATGAGTTTTATAAGCGTTGACTTGCCGGAACCGCTCCCACCGACAATGGCATATTTTCTGCCCTTCTCAAATGTAAAATTGATATTATTCAGGACATTATGCCCTTCATTATATGCGAATGAGACATTTCTTACACTTATGGCTTCAAATGTCCCCATATCGTAATCCGAACTTTCCTGCTCATCTGTATTTTTCAGTAGTGTTTCTATTCTCCCACGTATTTTTCTTGTTCCCCTCAGAGATAGCAATGCACTCGTTGCCTCCCTCGCCTGATTATTTACCGTATGCCCAAGGTCAAGCGCACCCATCGCAAGTGCGAGAGTTATGCTGCCCTTAGTTATAAGATATGCTGCAATGATATACTGGATTATAATAATCAAATATGTAATAAGTATCACAAAACAGGAAAACATATCATTTACCGAACGATATTTATACTTCTTCTGTTCCATGGATGCAAGTGTTCTGTCATGTACACTTTTGATTATTTTTTCTGCACTGAAGCTTTTTATCACCTCGTATCCGGCAAAAATATCCTTAATTTTTACATTGTATGCTGACATTGCCTGCATATAAGAATCCGTTGCATCGGAGGTGTATTTCCCAAACAGTGCCGGAACCGCAATAGTGGCAGCCGCTGTGACAATAATTACTATCGCCATCTGTGCCGAATAGAAAAACAGACCTGCTGCCGATATTACCGTCAGAATGATTGTCTCAAGCATATACGGCATCATTGACAAATAATTTCTCTCTGCCTTTTCAAGCTCGTTATTCATGACCGAGATATATTCTGCTGTATTTTTCTCGCCAAAATCTTTAAAATCCTTTGACATAATTCCTGAAAAGACATCAGTTCTTATCTGCGAATCAGTCTTTTTCAGAAAAAGACGCAGTACATACTTCTGAAAGCCCTGTGTTAAAAAGAAAAATGCCAGCGTAACTGCTCCTAATGGAATCAGCCTTATAATGCTGTCCATACTGCTCTCTCCGACTGCCGCAAAGACGCAGGATATAAAATACGATATTGCGACTACCGCAAGTGCCTGAATGATATCCGCCAGAATAAGCATTGAAAACCACAGCTTATTTCTGTGAAAATAAGAGTTTATTGATATATTTTTCGATTTGCTCATGATAAATTCCCTTCAATTTTGTTCAAGCGCTTTGACAAGCATTACCTTATCACGCTTCGCTAAAATCTACCATGGCAAATATGGAAACTTCAACTAATAATCAAGACTCACATCTCTCAGATTATATTTATTGCATAAGTCTCTGATTGCTTTAATTCTCTTTCTATCATCATATGTGCATGCGAGTGCATAGGAATATTCCAGTAGTTCGACACATTCTGTTTCCTTAAATATAATATTTTTATCACCTCTCTCAAGAACATTCTGCACGTATAAATACAGCAGACGCGAAAGCCACTCAGCCTCATAAAGCTTTACTGACAGCTTAATCGCTTCCATAAACTTCTCGCCTGCTAACTTAAACCTGCCAATCTCCCTGAGCAGCTCTCCTTCCTGCATAGCTCTTATAATGCTTGCTATCTCACAATCATAAGGCATCGGATTGATATATGAAGTTTTGACCACTGAGCCATATATTACAGACCTGTCGCAATCCCCTCTGCTCTCACGATAAAATACCAAATCGTCAATAATTCCCCACTCATTTTCAAACACCAACACTCCATCCCTGTTTTTTCTCAGAACTTCTGCCTGCCTTAGTGCCTCGTCAAGTGCTTCTGTTTCCGGTATATCCGGCATTGGGGTAAGTCTGGCAAACTCACTTCGTTTTAAAGCGTAGGATATCTTTTTTAACTTTTGTGACAGCCCATCATCAAAGGTATCTTTAGTGCACAGCGAATATTTATCACAAGGAAGCTGCAGCCTTTCAAGCAGTTTTATCCTCAGCTCATCGCTCAGAGCATGCCTGTTATTTTCGAGCCTTGATATCGTGGTGACATCGCATATTCCATCCGCAAGCTCCTCCTGCGTCATATTGTTCATTATTCGCCTTTTGCGGATAACAGCATTTACATTGACGGCATACTCCTCCGAATATCGCGGAAAATAATCCTCCGCTGCCCCTACGTCGAACCTTCTATTCATTCTGTGTAACACTGACAACCTTTTTCTTGTATCAGACACATCCTCGCCGAGGGCTTCCCTGCACATCGCAATTCCTTCTATAAGGTCTGTCATAAAAGTCCACTTTTCCCTGCCTGCAATACACATATATGTCTTTTCGCCCACTTCAAGTGCCCTATTATATTGTCCATAATCAATGTAGTATTTCATCAGCCGGTATCCGACATATCCGTACAGCCTCTCACGCTCACTCTGCTCATATCTGCCGCTGTCAAGGCAATCCAGTATATCACCATACAATTTGCCAGCCCTGTCCTTCTGCCCTGACTGCTCAATGCAGTTTACATACTGCTGTACAAGCAGCATTTCCAATCTGCTCAGATAATACCCGGCAATATTGTCTATATCAAACTCAGGATATGTACACCTTATCCCCTCCATCAGCTTATCCTTGCACGCCGACACAGAGCTTCCTGTTTTCTGCATCAGCTCACACTCTGCAAGGCAAAGATACTGCATATGTATGTTATTTTTTGTTGCCTTTCTATACGCCGCTATCTGTTCCCTTGCATCACTGTACCTGCCCTCATCAATACAGCAGCATATTCTTATTCTTGCAAGCAGCCGTTCATACTCATCGCAATCTAAATACGCGGTAAACCTTTCCGTATTTTTTCCAAGTCTTTCATACAGACTGTCAAAAAGAAGTTTTTCCGCACTTCTTACCCCACTCTCAATTCTTGCAAGCTGTGCGGTAGAACACAAGCCCTGTGCAAGCTCGGCAAGCTTGATATTCTGAGTATTTCTCACATCTCCTATAAATTTTCCTGAATAAAACATTTTCATTATCCCCTGTAAAGCAAATTTGGTACTGCATAAGGCAGTACCAAATTCAAATTCTCCTATGGCTATGTCAAGCGGATATTCACAATCCGCTTTGCTGCTTGCTCATAACACTATTAGCAGCTATTCGCATCACAAGTAAGTCTCCCCCACTTACTGCTCTACGCAATAGAAGTGGGGACTTACTTGATAGTGTTAAATAGCTTTTCGATAATATTCTCCCTCTCACTGTCAAGATACTCCTGCGTGAAATGTGCCTCATCCCCAAATGCTTCCTCAGGATAATAGTCTATCCCCACAATGTAATCTCCAAGCAGATCTGACAGCCCATTGTCGACAATCTGCTGTTCAAACTCCACCCAGTCACGGTTATCCTCCGTATCCGGGAGCGGCGCTGCCATCACCTTGAGCTTGACACCATGGCTGTCACACAGCTCCTTAATCTTAGGAAGATACTTTATCGTGAGGTCGCTTAAGTGCTTCTCATCGCGGACCTCAAGTTGCTGCTCAAGCACATTGTTGAGGTACACATCCATATAGTAGGCGTTGTTCTCGATAAAGCTCTTCACAATATCGTTGGTCGCATACAGCTTCCCGAATCTGTCCTCGATGTACTGCCTCGTATCCTCATCTATATACTGCTTATAGGTATCATTGTAAAACGGAACAATAAAATACTGGAATGAAAAGTTGAACCACAGCGGATTGGCAAGGCTCTGAGGTCTGACAATATAGTAGACCTCCTCAGTCTGCGGGTTGTTCTCCAGATAACGGTTAAGCAGAATATAATTTCCGAGCACCGTTATCGCCTGATTGGTCGCAAGGTAGCAGACCTCATCCGTCTCATCCTGATAATCCGGTGAAAAAATAAGTCTCGCCACGCTGTCACCAATAATGACCTTCGTGTACTCCGTATTCGTCTCCGCCATATCAAGTGCATAATACAGCTCCGGTCCGAAGCCTGACGGACTGTTCTTACCCCTTATATACTGCACCGCAAAATAGCCGCCCAGGGACACCCCGGCAAGCAGCACAAACACAACAACACTCACTATGAATTTTACAAAAGCCGTTCTATTCTCTCTCATACCATTCCCTTACCAAATCTTAATCTACTATACAAACACCGAATATCTCACATAACTTACCATGACGCCAAAAAAACAACCTCACCGTCAAAACAGGCTCAACAACTTCGCCGTGTATAATGAGTTATATTTATATATATCGCGACTTTGGGAGAAGCATAGTTGTTCTTAGGACTCTGTTCAAAACCTAGCCAGAACCGGCACGGAGGCCGGTTCAGAAGCAATGCATACACGGATGTATGCCGGCTTCGGTGGCGGATGTTGCAGCAAAACTTATCAGAGTCCTTAGAACACCTTGCTTCGTACAATGGAGCCGATATATATAAATATAACTCATTATACACCCGCAACACCTCAATGCCTGTTTTGCCCTTGAAGCGCAGTATTAAAACTCAAAGTACACGAACGAGCTGCTGTCCGCTCCATACTGCATGAACCATATCACCATCAAATCGACCACCGCAACATATACAATCCATCTTACCACCTTCGGCAGTCTGTTAAAGCGCTCAAAAATCGTGCTGCCCTGCTGCATGGCGATATACGCAGCCAGGTCATAGACAAACAACATACCTGTCACAAGCACAAGATGGAGCATCATGCCGCTGTTGATTCCAAGCGACTGCAGACCGCCCTTAAGATATGACACAGGCGATGTGATTCCATGCCACATATTAGTGAGCACATACAACGCGTCACTTACGCTGTCCGCCTCAAAGAATACCCACGCCACCGTCGCAAATATAAATACAAGCACGATACTTACAATACGCGCCGCTCCCTTCTTTCTGTAGGCTTTGTCCTTCGGGTCGCGCCCGCGAAGCCTTGCCCATGCATTGTGAGCAAAGGTCTCAAGCACCTGAACTGCCCCGTGGAGTGCTCCCCACACGATGAAGGTGAGATTGGCTCCATGCCAGAGCCCGCTCACCATAAAGGTTATCATTATATTGAGTGCATACCTCAGTTTCCCGACACGGCTTCCGCCGAGTGGTATATAGATATAATCGCGAAACCATGAGGACAATGAGATATGCCATCTGCCCCAGAATTCCTTCACGGAAGCCGAGAAATACGGATACTCGAAGTTCCTGGCACCTTCATAGCCAAGTAACTGTGCCGCACCATTGGCGATATCGGAATACCCCGCAAAATCGCAGTATATCTGTATTGAGAAAAGAAACGCCGCAGCCATAAGTGCAAAGCCATCGTACGCACCTACATTTGAAAAGACCTTGGTCACATAACCCGACAATAAATCGGCAACTATCATTTTCTTGAAAAAGCCCACGCCCATAAGCTTCAGTGCGTCCGAGGCCTTATCATACGAAAAACCTGCATACTTGAAAAAGCCATTTTTATTTGATGCTTTTTCTGTTCCGGCAGCCATGCTTTTCTTTGCGACACTGCTTTTCTCTTCATCAATTTTTTCCATGCAATTTTCTTGTGACACTTCATCACTCTGCGATAAAGCTTCGTGCTCAAGCCTCTCAAAGAAATGCCCCGGTCTCTCAATCGGTCCCGATGCAATCTGTGGAAAGAAGCCCACATACACAGCATATTTTGCAAAATTACGCTGTGCCGGAAGCTTTCCCCTGTACACCTCAATCATATAGCTTATCACCTTGAAGGTATAGAAGGATATTCCGATTGGTGCGGCAAGCTTAAGCACGGCAGGAGTGAATCCAATGCCAAATATTCCAAGCGTATCCGACAATACCTGCCCTGCAAAATTAAAGTACTTGAACACCAGAAGAAGCCCCAGCGATACTGCAAAGGGCAGCCCGAAGCACAGCTTTTTCAAGCTTCCATGGCACTTCTCCATAAAAATTGCTCCCAGATACGTTGCCACGCACACAATACACAGGAGTATGAAATTCCTTACCCCGAACCCAAGATAGAAGTAACAATTGGCGGCAAGCACCACCAGATACCTGTATCCTGCCGGAATATTCCAGTATATTAAAAATACTGCCGTCATAAAGACGGCAAAGCTTAGCGAATTAAAAAGCATATAGCATACTCCCTGTTTTATATTTATCAGCCACCGGCTGAGTCATCCTCTTCCGGTTCCATACCATACCCCAATGCCTCACTTCTTTTTGCCGGAGAACAGCTTCGCCGCCGGCTTTTCAAAGAGCAGGTATACCACAGCCGTCATCACCACGAAAAGCCCAAGCTCTGCAAGCTTGTACACTGCCATAGGCATTGTGGTTGTTTCCGGGTTAAAAATACTCTTCATTATAAGTATTCCTATCGGATGTCCTAGATAGAGTGCATACGAATACTTAGAAATGAACCGCACAACCGACACACCGGCTCTGCTAAGCCTATTATCCGGAAGCCAGTCCTCAATATCCATCGTGACAAGCATAAATGTTGTGAACATTATAATCCAGTACAGCTTCGTGTTGCTTACATCGAGAATGAGGAAAGCCACTCCCATCATCATAAGCAGTGCAATGTACTCAAATATCTTCTTCTCCTTGACAGCAAAGTACGCCGACACACCGAAGAAGCACAGGTATATAAAGTATGCCGGATGTCTCCCCGCATACTCCGTGCCAGCATACAATATCCCAAGGAAATGCACCCATACCTGGCATACAACAAACGCAGCAATGAGGGCAATCACCGAACGCCTGAAATTGTTGATAAATTTATACAAAAACGGCGCAATGATATAGAATAACATTATGGTCACAATTGTTCCTGTCGTTCCAAGATAGAACCAGAACAACAGGTCACGCGGAAAGAAGGTGGTTGTGAGCGTGAAATATTTTACAATGCTCACCACTATCTGCTTCGCCGGATACCTCTCTCCAAGCACAACCAGATAGATGAAAAAATATATGAGCACAACCCCATAATAGCTTGGCAGAATCCTCGCAAGCCTTCTCTTATAATACGAAAGCGGCGAAACATCCTTGTGCCTGTCTATCGACAGAAAAGCCGTGTACCCGGTCAACAGCAGAAATAATTCCACTCCATGTCCACCCCAGCCGAACAGCTCAAGATGTACCAGCACAATCATAACCGCCGCCACCGCACGGATAATATCAAGATTTAACAGCTTCTTATTCACAGAAGAATTATTACTATTCGGCTGCATTTTACTTTCCCCTCATCAGATAAATATTTACATTATCGCACAACGTCCGGCGCAATTTAATTTTTCTTTTTCTTCACGAACACCGCCGATGAGTACTCAGGAAGCTTGACGGTAAGTATTCCGCAAGGCACCTCGTGACGCACAATATCACAAGAATGTCCGTCCCTCATGGTGAACATAACCTGCTCAACGTAATCGCCCTCAAGTACCTCCGCCTGCCATGCCTCAACACTTATCTCCCGCTCGCCGTCATTATTATTTACGATAACTATTACACTATTATCATTGTAAAAACGGGCGTAGGCAAGTATGTTGTAGTCCGCATATATATTCTTATAGGAACCGCGTATAAGTGCAGGGTTCTCCTTGTGTATCCTTATCATCTCCCTATGGAAATCAATAAGCTGCTCATCCTCATGTCCCCAAGGATAGCTTCTTCTGTTATCAGGGTCAGTCCAGCCGCACACTCCCGCCTCGTCACCATAGTAGATTGTCGGTGCTCCCGGCCATGTCATCTGCATTACGACAGCTTCCATGAATATTCCTTTATTCACCCCATAGTTGGCTGCCTCCGCTCCCTTGCTCGCCGTTCTTCCGATAACCCTGTTGGTTCTTGTCAGGAAACGTGAGTGGTCATGGTTAGAAAGCTCGTTCATGGATATTCTCGTTGGCTGTCCGCCTAGTCTTGCCATATTATGACGCATATGCGAAATAAAATAGTTAGGATTGCCGCGGAGCGCATCGTTGCTTGAATCGCTGTGCTTCTCCATTCCCGTAAGGAAATATGTCACCGGCTCCATGAACGCGTCATAGTTCATTATAGTATCCCACTGGTCACCCTGAAGCCAGCTGTACGAATCACCATAATTCTCGGCAAGTATAATTGCCTCCGGGTTAGCCTCCTTTACCGCATTCCTGAACTTGCGCCAGAAAATATGGTTGTATTCCGGCGAAAAACCAAGGTCAGCAGCGACATCAAGTCTCCAGCCATCCACATTGTACGGAGGGGAAACCCATTTCTTTGCAATTCCAAGGATATAATCTTCAAGCTTCTTAGAACCCTCATAATTGAGCTTCGGAAGAGTATCGTGTCCCCACCAGCCAAGGTATGACTGATTGTATGGCCATGCATAGTCATCCTGGAACTTGAAAAAGTCATGATAAGGGCTCTCCTTATCCACATAAGCGCCCTTGTCGAAGCCCTCGCTTCCCTCATATATTCTCTCGCGGTCAAGCCACTTATTAAAAGAGCCACAGTGGTTGAATACACCATCTATGATTACCTTGATATTTCTTCTGTGAGCCTCCTCGACAAGCTTTGCAAAGAACTCATTGCTCGCCTCAAGATTCGCATAGTCCGTTACTCTCTTCTTGTACTTGGTCGCATTGTCATTGCTTCTGGCATTATCCGGAAGCGGCTCGCCGCCATCATTTACAATAACGCCAAAATGAGGGTCAATATAGTCATAATCCTGAATATCATACTTATGGTTAGATGGTGACACAAACAACGGATTAAAGTAGATTGCATCTATTCCGAGACTCTCAAGATAATCCATCTTGTCAAGCACACCCTGTAAATCTCCACCGTAGAAATTGCGCACATCCATGGTTGCCGGATACTCATTCCAGTCGGTGATTCTGTGCACAGGCTCCCCTATATACACATACTCATTATCAACCACGTCATTGCTCTTGTCTCCGTTGTGGAAACGGTCGACATATATCTGGTATATAACAGCGCCCTTCGCCCAATCCGGTGTCTTAAAGCCCGGATTGATAACAAAATTATAGGTTGGATTGAGCTCCCTGTATGGTCCTGCCTGATTATAGTAAATGCTTGTACGTCCCACAAGCGCATGGAAATAATACTCCGTGCGCTGTGCTCCGAGTGTAAATTCAGCAATATAATAATCAAAATTCGTGTTAGTCATGAACTTCTTCATGCTGTATGCTATGCCATTAACCACAACCTCAACTCTGTCCACATTGTACTTTGCAGTTCTGAACTTAAGCTTCACAATATCACCGGCTGAAGGCTCCTCAGGGCTTCTGTACTCCTCCGTGGCATCTGCAAACATTGCACGGTCATTCAGGATAGGCTTCATATTTGAAAAATATGTGCTTCTGATTTCATTCTTTGATAATCCCGACAGATTCTTTGTAATTTTCATTAAGATACATAATCCTTTCATAATCAGACAGGCTGAGCCTCCTGCCTGATATATTATGATACACGTCCGGACATTTCCATGTCCTTTTAGTCTTACTATATATTCTATGATAGTATGGGGAATATTTCAAGAAAAATTAAGGCAAAGTAAAAAGGACAGCTCACGACGCTGTCCTTTTTGGAGAAGGTATTTCATTTCTTATGGGGTGTAGCAAAAACTATATAATGTATTGGGGGGTTACGAGTATATATTAGCATGACCTTGTAAATAAGTGTTCACAAACATGACAAAATTTGCAAAATATTTTTGTGCAGTTTGTACATGACTTTTTTCCTATCATGTAAGAAGCCCCATTCGTTTTACATTTAACACAGTTCTCTAATCTGCTAATTCGCCACCTTATTACCGCTACGCCTCAAAAAGGGCATCGAACTCCTCACCGGTAATCTTTTCCTTCTCTATGAGAAGCTTGGCACAATCGTCAAGTACCCTGCGGTGCTTGACAATTATCTCTTTCGCCTTATTATAGCAATCATCAATAATATCCTTAACCTCTGCATCAATCAATGAAGCAACATTCTCGCCATAGGATTTGGTGTGTGCAAGGTCGCGCCCGATGAACACCTCATCATCATCGCTTCCGTAGTTTACAAGACCAAGCTTATCGGAGAAGCCATACTGTGTAACCATCGCTCTGGCTGTCTGTGTCGCCTGCTTGATATCCTGTGAGGCGCCTGTTGTGACATCGTCGAATACCAGCTCCTCCGCAATTCGTCCGCCAAGGCTTACGATAATATTCTGAAGCATCTTACCCTTGGTGTTGAACATCTCATCCTTGCCAGGAAGCGGCATGGTGTAACCTGCCGCACCGGTTCCGGTAGGGATAATCGAGATAGTGTGCACCGGTCCTACATCCTTAAGCTCATGGAAGAGAATAGCATGACCGGCCTCATGGTACGCAGTAATGCGCTTCTCCTCGTCTGAGATAAGGCGGCTCTTCTTCTCCTTGCCTATTCCTATCTTAATAAATGCCTGTTCTATATCTTTTCTCGAAATGAACTGCCTGTTATGCGCTGCCGCATTGATTGCAGCCTCATTCATGAGATTCTCAAGGTCTGCACCGGCAAAGCCCGCCGTTGTGCGCGCAACCGTCTCAAGGTCGACATCATCGCCCAGCTTCTTATTCCTGCTGTGGACCTCCAGAATTTCCTTACGTCCCTTGACATCAGGTCTTCCAACCACAACCTTGCGGTCAAAACGTCCCGGACGGAGAATAGCAGGGTCAAGAATATCGACCCTGTTGGTAGCCGCCATCACGATGATACCTTCATTCACACCGAAGCCGTCCATCTCCACAAGGAGCTGGTTGAGTGTCTGCTCTCTCTCATCATGTCCGCCACCCATTCCTGTGCCTCTTCTTCTGGCAACAGCATCAATCTCATCTATAAATATTATACACGGAGCATTCTTCTTTCCGTCCTCGAAAAGGTCACGCACCCTTGAAGCGCCGACACCGACGAACATCTCAACGAAATCCGAACCGGATATTGAGAAGAACGGAACTCCCGCCTCACCTGCCACTGCCTTGGCAAGAAGTGTCTTACCTGTTCCCGGAGGTCCCGTAAGAATGACACCCTTAGGGATTCTTGCACCTATCTCCACATACTTCTTAGGGTATTTGAGGAAATCAACTATCTCCTCAAGCTCCTCCTTCTCCTCCGCAAGACCGGCTACATCCTTGAAGGTAACGCGGTTAGGAGAGTTAGGATCTGTCATCTTTGCCCGGCTCCTTCCAAAATTCATCATCTTGGAATTGGCAGCTCCGCCACCGCCCGCTGCCTGCCTGTTTATTATGAGTGTAACCATAATCATGGCAACCGCAATGAGTAAGAACGGAAGTATGGTAGTCACAAAAATACTCTCGCGCACAACATCATTGACAACCAGCTTAATATTTCCCTCAGCGGCGACAAGACTTGTCACATCATTTACATTGGTAACATTGAAGCGCTCAGAGCTTCTTCCGCTGTCACCGTTGAAGGTAACCCTGACTGTTCCCGTAGGCACCTCGGCATTCTGGGAAATCTCAACCTTCGTCACATTTCCCGACTGAAAATCACTTAAAAAATCACTGTAACCGTATGAAGAACTGTTCTTTCCGAATGAAGTTATGCTCATGATAAAATACATAATCACAAGTACTATCACCAGATAGATAATTCCTCCTCTGAATTGCTTATTCAACTGTTTTCCTCCTCAAATTCCACAACACCGATATATGGAAGATTTCTATATCTCTGATTATAGTCAAGTCCATAACCAACCACAAACGCATCCGGTATATTAAATCCGCAATAATCTACCTTAATATCCTTCACAACGCGTCGCTCAGGCTTATCAAGAAGTGTACAGAGCTTTACACTGGATGCCTTTCTGTCACCTAACAGCTTTATAAGATGGCTTAAGGTGCGCCCTGAGTCGATAATGTCCTCAACTACGAGAACATCAAGACCCTCAACCGGTTCATCTAAATCCTTCTTGAGATTGATATGCCCTGTTGAAGCTGTTCCTTCATAGCTTGCAACCGACATGAAATCCATTGTAAGCGGAAGATTGATTCTCTTGGCAAGCTCACACATAAAAGGTGCTCCACCCTTCAATACACATACAAGATGAAGCTTCCTTCCGGCATAATCGCGTGTAATCTGCGCTCCAAGTTCATCAATTTTTCTGTCAACTTCTTCTTCGGTCAGTAAGACCCTAACTGATTCTTTCATTTGCAGCCTCCGTTTTATTTTTCTTTTTGTTTTAATTCAAGCTTAAACAGCTCCTTAGTATCCCTGTCCACAAGGAATTCCGCACAGCGTCTCACTCCTGCTGCCCACAACACCCTGTTTCCTATGGCACACAGCCATATCTCAGGTCTTTTTTCAGCGGGAAGCTTGGAATCTATAAATATTTCTTTGATTTTCTTTCTTTTTTCCCTGTGCTGCGGCTCTGCATAGCCTATTATCATGTAGTCGCCCATGGTGCGGTGACGAATAACAGGACCGTCACACTCCCTGTTTTCGGCGATATAATGTTTTATTTTACCATAATCAAAGTATTTAGTACAGTTATCATTCATTAAATTTTTATCAATTATATCATTTACCAGCCGTGAAAAGCCGCCATGCTCATCTTCATCAGTATCCGGCACAATAATGCTGCTTAACAGCTCATACTCCGGCTCAATATCACCCTGACGTGACACGGCATTGCCATACCTATTATTGCACATATTTACAAAAACAATTCCGTCATACTCTCGTCTGGCAATTACTCCCTTTGGAAGGCTTATGCTCCTGCCGCTCTGCTTTTCATACAGCGCCACACAGGAGGCAGCATGCTTATCCTCAAGGTCTTTCGCTCCACACAGCTTTTTAAGGATATCATATATGACGCTCTTACAGATAACCGGATGTTCATTCACTATCTCATTTTTCACATGAATACCGGACGAATCGGAAGTGACATATATCCCTTCTGCCTTTGATGTCTGCATTTTAATATAGTCATCTATCTGAGCCATCCTCTCGGCGTATTTGCAGATATTCGACACCGTGCCCTCATTTACATGCTCTTCAAGACACGGTATGACCCTGAGCCTTATTGCATTCCTCGCATAAGTGTCCTCAAAATTCGTTTGATCCGTACAGTATGATATATTATTGTCCGAAAGCCATTTTTCAATCTCATTTTTTGAGACACACAGTAACGGTCTTATTATGCCTCCCGCTGCCGGCTCCATGCCTCTTGTGCCTGCCACCGATGATCCTCTGGCGATATGGAAAAGCACTGTCTCCGCCTGATCATTCTGGTGGTGTGCCACCGCAGCAGCTCCCTTGATACCCATCGGGAGATTATCAATATTTTCACGAAATGCACCGTATCTGAGAAGCCTTCCCATTTCCTCCTCACCACAGCCCCGCTCCTTTGCAAGCCTTGGTACATCATAGCAGTATTCTTTGTATTCTATGTCCTGCTCTTCACACAGCTCTTTACAGAAAGCAGCGTCCGAATCCGCCTCTGCGCCCCTTATTCCGTGATGTACATGCACAGCCATAAGCTGCGTTCCACAGCCCTTACGCGTTTCAGTTATATATTTTTTCAGCATTAAAAGAAGGCATACGGAATCAGCTCCACCGGATAGTCCGACTACAACTCTTCCAATGCCTTCAAGCATGCAATTTTTCTCAATATAAGCTTTTACCCTGTCATACATACTATTCACCGTTCCTTATCCTCCATATACCTGTCACAAGTACGGTCATATCATCTGCAATCTTTTCGTCATAAAAATATACCTCGCTCAGAATCCTCTCCGCGATCGCCTGCGGCATCCGTTCTTCTATCCCCTCTATAAGCTCATTCATGTGTTTTTCTTTATCATAAAACGGAAGTGCGTCAAGCACTCCGTCACTCATCATAATAATATAATCCCCATCCTTAAGTTCAACGCTTTCATGGTCGATAATGCTTCCGCTTATCACACCTGCCGGAAGTGACGAGGCTTCCACCACACGCACCATACCATCCCTGCTCTTTATGAAGCTCGGAACCGCACCCATCTTAAAAAAATCCGCTTTCCCTTCGTACTCATTGATACTGCACATATCAATGGTCACCGGAATACCGCTCATATCATTGTCGGCAAATGTATCATTCAGAAGTCCAAGTGCCGACTCCTCGGAAAATCCCGCGTCCAGAAAATGCTCAAGCAGCTCGATAAACCTCGTGCTGTACTCATCAGCCGTGCTGCCACAGCCCATGCCGTCCGCAAGGCTTACAATGCTTCTGCCTCCCTCTAAGTTGATGTAGGAATAATTGTCCCCCGATATCCGTGCGAAGCCCCTGCTGCAGCCGGCATGTCCAAATAAAAGGCGGTAATCCGTTCTCTCCTCAAAAATAAATTCGCCCTCGTCCTTACCTAATACCCTTCTGCTTCCCTCCGCTGCCCGGAGCCTCTTTCCAAGTATATCTCCGATATCCTGTGCGAGCTGTCCTGCCGTTATACAGCCTCTCTTTCTCGAAAGCCGCATGACAATCTCAATTCTTCCCTTTACCGGCTGTAAATACAGTATCCCGGACACGTTTATACTTTCCGACCTTAGGTAATCATACAGCTTTCCTTTCTGTTCCTCGCTGATTATACAGTCTGCCTGTTCCTCACTATCACCTAAAATACGCTCAAGCATAGCTGCCGTCTCTTTAAGCTGCAATGAGAGTGCTGTCCTGCCGCCACCACCATAAACATTCATCAGTCTTCGGAATGCATCCGCATACTCCCTGAGTTTTCCCTGTGAATAGAATAAATTGTCCATTCGATTCTCCCCTTAGAATCAATCCCCTTTTATTTATCGGCAGTTCTTCTGTTTCACACTCTTATTTACCGGCAGCCGCCCTGTCCGGGCAGTTATAAGTAATTTTCCTATTTCCCGCTGTTATCATTAGCCCTGAATATCAGCTCATCCTCATAGACAAGTCCAAGCTTCTCACGCGCAAATTCCTCAATAAACTGCTTGGTTGTGACATAGATAGAGCGGGTCTGCAGCTCTTCCTTGCGCTTATTCTGCTCATCTATCTGCTGCGTAAGTGCAGCAATCTGTTTATCATAAGCAGCGTTCTTATCCGTAAGCCTGCCCGATGACCTGCTTACTACCAGACATATTATCGCCATAAGCATGATTGCAGCCACACCCGCAAGCCAGGTATAATTATGCGATATGCGCCTATTCTGCATAACAACGACGTGTTTTCCGTACTTCCTATTCTTTCGCATGACACTTTTCTGTTTTATGTTTTTTCTTGCCATCCTTACGCTCACGTACCTTTCCTAGCTTATAATAAATAATTGTAACCCCTTTCTCCATATATTTCAATATCACGGAGACAATTACCATTCCGACAACCATCCCGGCTATCGAAAACCATCTGGCTGCGCCATCATTTGCCACAAGTATCACAGCGAACATGACAAACGCAGACAAAAACCAATACAGCACATCCTCCAAAGCAACAAAAAAACCGTGATGCTTTACAAGCCTTCTAAACACCACCAGCACCCTGTATGCCGCCCCGAGCATAGCGCCACAGCACAGACACCATAAAAGGAAACGAAATTCATGCGCTATAAATTCCTTCAAAAGCAGCCCCTCTTTCACTTAAAAAGTCTGTTGAGGAATGACTCACCCTTTTTCGCCGCACTCATAACCTCCGAATAGACATAACTGTCTATCTTTCCGTCCACCTCAAGCTCGCCCTTGTCAACCGACAGCTTTCCTACATGCAGGTCATGCCCCTTTATAGTCAGCATTCCGTACTCTGTCTCTAAAAGCACCTGATTAAGGTCAAATGAAATGACGTCCGTGACACCTGTAACACTACAGCTTTTTCTGTTGTTCGATGATATTTTATGTATTTTCCCGGATACCGGAAGCTCCTCCATAACACATCCCCCTTATATATACTTCCTGCCATATCCTAAATATATTATGGGATTTATGTAATTATGCATAAATATTTACAGAGCACCCGCTCTACAGATACTTGAACATATCCTTGGCTTCTTCCTTTTTCGTGGTCTCCACAATATCCAGAACCTCAACCTTCACATTCTTAGTACCGAACGCTATCTCAATAGTATCCCCAACCTTGACCTCGCAGGAAGCCTTAGCCGGCTTGTCATTCACAAGCACTCTCCCCGCATCGCATGCCTCATTCGCAACGGTTCTTCTCTTTATCAGTCTTGATACCTTCAAATATTTATCTAATCTCATATTATACCTCCATGTCACTGCTTTTGCAGTGACTCAAATAGTAATGAAAAACGTGCTTTTTTACGTTTTTCCTGTGTGAAATTGTAATACATCTTAGGCAGTGTCCTTTACTGCCTTAGATGTATTTTTCACACTAATCTCCTTCTTACCAGCACATCGCTATAGATAATTACTAAACGCCCATTCACCAATAAACAGTTGTGCAATTTTAATAGTACACTGCCGGACCTTTTTGAAGGCGTCGGTGTTTAGCGGCTGTATTTTAGCCGCTTACGCACCGCTACGTCTTCAAATGAGTGCGAACGTGTCCGGAAGGGTACTATTAAAATTGCACAACGTCCGGGTATTGTTATTTCAATATGCAAACATCCCAAGACCACCGACGCAGCCTTGGGATGTCTTCATTCGTTCAGGATTATCACAATCAATTAAGCGTTAACTGTATCCTTAAGTGCCTTACCAGCCTTGAACTTAGGGCTCTTAGAAGCAGCAATCTTCATTGCCTTGCCTGTGCTAGGGTTTCTTCCCTCTCTCTCAGGTCTCTCAGCAACCTCGAATGTACCGAAGCCAACTAACTGAATCTTCTCACCCTTCTTTAACTCCTCAGCAACTACATCTGTGAAAGCCTTAAGTGCCTTCTCAGCATCCTTCTTGGATAACTCTGTCTTCTCAGCAATAGCTGCAACTAATTCTGTCTTGTTCATTTTAGAAAATCCTCCTGAAATAATATTGAACCTTCACAATTATTTATATATGCTTTGGCTATATTTGTCAAGAAAAAATAAGCATTTTAAGGGCATTATGCTATATACCGGCTGCAGCTTATGACTCCATCTGTTTTCCCAGAAAACCTGCTGCTGAACCGGTGAGCTTCAAGTCGGTTTCGGCAAATCTGATTTTAGGCTCCTTCGTTGTGATTATGACAGCACCTATTGCGTCACCCTCGCATATAATCGGGCTTACAGCCTGTGAGCTGTACTCATCATTCTCACCCTGTATTATGGGAATGAACCTTCTGTCATCATGCACCGCAACAAAGCTTTCCCTTGCCTCTATCGACTCCTCAAGCTGCCTGCTTATAGGCTTTAAAAGAACATCCTTCTTCGGTGCTCCCGCAAAAGCTATTACCTGATCCCGGTCCGTTATGCATACAATATTCCCAGTGCTCTGCGCCAGAGAATCTGCGTACTGCCTCGCGAATTCCCCCAGCTCACCTATCGGAGAATACTTCTTGAGTATGATTTCTCCCTCCCTGTCGGTGAATATCTCAAGCGGATCCCCCTCCCTTATTCTTAACGTCCTTCTGATTTCCTTAGGAATTACAACTCTCCCCAAATCATCAATTCTACGAACTATACCCGTAGCCTTCATATAATAAAATCCTCCTGTATTCTACATATTTTTCCATAATCTGTGCTATGTGGATAGTATGTGGAAATACAGGAGGAAATATACCATTAAAATTTAGTGAATATGTCCGTCTCTTTCTGAAGAGCAGACGCAATTTCCCTGTTCTCATTCATTCTTTCATTGATATTGTCCATATCGGCAACAAGAGTCTGTGTGCTCTGTGCAGCACCATTTACACCCTTTGCACCCTCCTCAATCGCATGTGTGATGCTGCTGATTGAGTCGGCAATTGAGTCGACCTCATTCTTTAACGCATCCGTCTTTTCGGTAAACTCATTCATCACACTCTCGATATACGTTGCGTTCTCACGGTATTGTGCTCCACCTTCAACAAACGCAGCGAACTCAGGCAGTATAGCTTCCTTCATATAGCTTACAAGGTTGTCAGCATTATCACTGAGGTTGTGTACCGCATTGGTCACTATGCCGTTAATCTGCTGTATATGATTAGCTGTCTCACGGCTCGAATCGGCAAGCTGTCTTATCTGCTCGGCAACCACCGCAAAGCCACGTCCGGCCTCGCCCGCTCTCGCCGCCTCAATTGAAGCATTAAGTGCAAGAAGGTTGGTCTGGCTTGATATATTTAAAATATCGTTAGTAAGTCCGTTTACCTGCTCAACGCTCCTGCTGTCCTCAATAGCCTGATTGAGAACATTGAGAATCTCGTTAACCTTAAGGTTAGTACGCTCCATATTGGTTCTTGCATCCGCCTCGAGCTTATCCGCACTCTCCTTCATTCCCTTGGAGTACTCATTGATCTCGCCTGATTTTCCGGCTATCTCCACTACCTTTTCAAGCACCGCCTCCGCATTCTGGTTTATCACTGAAGCCGACTCACCTATCTCCTGCATTGTGGCGGAAAGCTCCTCCGTGACTGCTGATAGGTCTGCCGCACTGTCATTCGAGGTATGAAGATTCTGCTGCACCTCCCCCACAACAGCCTCAAGCTTCTGTGAATTGATTATGATAAGCCTCATGATGTTCTGAAGCTTTTCCATAAAGGTGTTGATACCGTTTCCAAGGTCTGCCACCTCGTCATTGGAAAGTATGGTTATCCGCCTTGTAAGGTCGCCCTGTCTGTCATCTATGCCCTTAATTATTCCCTTAATTTCCTTTGTGGCAACATTAAGCTTACGTATAACAAGCATAAACACACCATATAATGTAACAAAAAGCAGCACCAGTATAAGCATAACTATGAACATACCGCGTACTCTGGCTGAGCTATACTTTGCCGCAAGCTCCGCGCTTGCTTTTTCAGACTGTGTTCCGGCATTACTCATCATAGTCTCAATCTGGACATCCATATCGCTGCTGTACTCCGAAATGGCTCCGTTCGCAAGCTCATAGGCCGCTGTCTTCTTACTGTTTCCGCTGTATGCAAGGAGATTGGCTATCTCATACTTTAGACCCTCATAGCTGCTGCTGAACTGTGAAAATGCCTGCTCGTCATCCTTAGGCAGTCTCTTTGAATACTCATCAAGCATAGCATCAAGCTTCGCCTCCTCAGCTCTTACTGAGTCCACAAGTGCCACCATGCTGTCAAAGTCAGACGCAATTATATGTGACAGCGCAAGTCTGTGTATAGCTGATGCTTCCTTCTGAATCTCGCTGAGGCTTGTAATATTGTACAGATTTTCCTCGACAATCTTAGTTGCCGTATCATTAACTCTTTTCAGGCTGTTCATCGACCAGATATTAGATACAACCGAAACTATACCAAGTATAATAACGGGAACAAGAATAATATATTTTAAACTGAGTCTTTTTTTATTCATATCGTCTCCTCCTATTGCTCGGTAATACCTTCCACCAGCTTGTCAAGCTTCTCCTGAAGCTGCGTCGTCGTCGTATTCCCGGCAAGAAGGCTGTCAATAAACCTGGTACAGGAATCCCAATACTTGTTACCGATACGCTGAAGCACTCCATATTGTGACTGTTCAATAACCGCCGCTATAGCCGGAACCTTTGCCACCTCCTCGGAAGCAGCCGCTACCTTATTGGAAGGTCCCTGATTCTGCTCTACGAACCTCAAGGTCTGATTCTGTTCATTCGTAAGCCACTGTGCAAGCTTAAATGCCCAATCCTTATTTTTTGAATAATAATTGACACCTACCATCTTGTAGCCTGTAAAGGAAGCCATCTGTATCTGTCTGCCGTTGCAGGTGTATGTAGGAAGCTTGCAGGCACCATAATCATCACCCCAGATATTCTTTACGGCAACAGCCTGCCATACACCGCTGATTGCCGCTATAACCTCTCCGTCCGCTGCCTGTGCAACCCATTCGCTATCAGGCTGTGCAACGAAGCCCGGGCTTGAGATAACATTCACAATCGCCTCCGCAACATCAAGTCCCCTTATATCCCCGTCCACTTTATTCCAGTCGCAGCTGTTGGTAATACCATCCTCGTTAATATTCATGCTAAGCCCCGTATTTCCGAAGAATGAATACATATACCATCCTGAATTAAGCTCCATGGAAAGCTTTTTCCCATTCTCCTCACACACTGCAAGTATGGAATCGAGTGTCTTCACATCATCCTCTGTGAAATAATCCTTGTTGTAATACAGAAAATAACCGTTGTCCGCAGTCATAGGATATGCATATAATGTATCTCCCGCTGTCGCCGCAGCCACCGACTCTGCCACCATCTCGTCCTTAACCTCCTGTACATTCGGAACCGGTGCCAATGCACCACCTGCTACCATGGCACTGAGCTGGTCATCCGGGAACGAAAAGACATCCGCACCATTCTGCACATCGCCAAGCAGCACATCCCTGGTGGTTGAATCAGGCTGCGCCTCAAGCGTGATATCGAAATCCGCCTGTCCCTTATATTGCTCAATAAAGCTGTCAATCATCTTCTGTACCGTCGGGTGCTGTGTCTCCTCAGCCCACACCTTAAGTGTAATTACTCCGCTATTATTGGTATTATCGTCCTGCATTATATCCTGCGTACCATCCGGCATACCATTATCAACTGAGGGTGCCATCACACCCTTCCCGGAGCACCCGGTAACCGTACCCAGAACCAAAAGAGCTGTAAGTACCATTGCGCTGTACTTTCTTGTCATAATATTCCTCTCCTTCTTCGTTACTAATAATATTTAATCGACAAATCAGTCCATTAAATCTATCTGGTATTAAAGAAAATTTTAACACAAAAAGGAATATTTTTCAATCTTTTCGACCAAAAACAGGCGAAAATTAGAACAAATGTTCGTTATATCGCACAATAATATTATATTTTTAGTCGGAACAGTCGTGTGTCTGGGTTATACTTTTATTTTCAATGTGCCACACCTCATCATATCGGGCAGCATTGCAAGCAGCCCTTTTTCTATCTCATGGATGTTACCGCTGTCGAGATGTGCGAACGGCTCGTCAAGCTTTTCCTTGTCGCAATCCCTGAACATACATATATTATTGTACAGCGTATCGGCAGACAGAAACACCTGCTGTGGCTGATATGCCGTGTGCGAAAAAAGCTGCCGCCCATGGGAAATCACGGTGCGGCAGCTTCCTTTGTCATATCACACTTTTTGCAGAGTTTTATGTATGCTCAAGTATGTTTAAAGCCTGCTCAGATAAATATTTTTATATAGCTCTCGTAGCATTCTTAAGCCATTCAAGCTCCTCACCCTCGAAGTCAGGGCTGATTGCCGCAAATACCTTCGCATGGTATGCGTTCAATCTCTCCTTCTCCTCAGCGGTCATGCAGGATACATCTACGGCATCGAGGTCAAACGGAACCATCGTCAGCGGCTCAAAGCCCATGAACTGACCGTACTCGGTCTTTTCCCTCTTAACACAGAGAACGAGGTTCTCATGTCTTATACCGAACTTGCCCGTAATGTACATTCCCGGCTCATCGGAGGTAATCATGCCCTCCTCAAGCACTGCGGAAGGTCCGCCGGGTGCAATCTTGGTTCTGATGCCGTTAGGACGCTCATGTACATTGAGAAGATATCCAACGCCGTGACCTGTTCCGTGGTTGTAGTCCATGCCATTTCTCCAAAGCGGCTCACGCGCGATATAGTCGAGGTTCTCTCCTCTTGCACCATATAAGAACTTTGCAGCCGCAAGATTAAGATGACCCTTGAGAACAAGTGTGAACACCTTCTTCTCCTCGTCGGTAAGCTCACCGAGTGCAATCGTCCTTGTTATGTCGGTCGTTCCCTCATAGTAATGTCCGCCCGTATCTGCGAGAAGGAAGCTTCTCGGCTCAAGCTTAGCATCCGTCTCCTCGGTTGCTGAATAATGCACGATGGCACCGTGAGAACCATAGCCCATAATCGGGTTGAAGCTCTCTCCAAGGTATCCCGGCTGCTTCTTTCTGAACTCGTCAAGCTGCACTGCCGCGCTCATCTCGCTTATATCGAGCCTTCCGACATTCTTCTTGAGCCAGTATATAAAGTGTGTGACAGCCATTCCGTCCTTCACATGAGCCTTCTTCTCGTTCTCTCTCTCCGCAACAGTCTTGACTGCCTTAGGAAGCACAACAGGGCTCTGCTCCGCTCTTACATTGGCTGTGTCCGGAAGCGAATGAACGATAAGGAAGTTAGCCGTAGCCTTGTCAACAAGAACGACTGCATTCCTGTCCACCTTCTTCAAATCACTGTAAATATCATTATACCTTCTAAGCTCAATGCCGTCCGCTGCCAATCTGCCCTTGATATCGGCATTTAAAATGCTCTCCTCGAGATAGAGAACCGCACCGTCGGCGGTCATTGTCATATATGATAAGAATACCGGATTGTATGCTACATCATTTCCACGAAGATTTAACAACCATGCGATATCGTCAAGCGCTGTTAGAACAAGAAGATCTGCTCCCTCCTTCTTCATCGACTCACGGATTTTTGCAAGCTTCTCCTCACGGCTCATGCCCGTATACTCAACGGAAAGCTCCCATACAGGCTCCTTAGAGAGAGCCGGTCTGTCCGTCCATACCTTGTCGACAAGGTCCTCACCGCATACATAGGACATATTTCTTCCCTTGATGCTCTCCGTTATCCTGCCCATGAAAGCGTCAGTTACAGTTCTTCCGTCGAAGCCTATATTACTTCCATCCTCCAGTTTATCTGCAAGGAATTCCGCTATCGTAGGCACACCCTCCTCACCCATCTTCATAAGAGTGATTGTGCTGCCCTCAAGCTGTGCTGCTCCCTGAAGAAAATATCTTCCGTCAGTCCACAATCCAGCCTCATCTGGAAGCACTACAAGCGTTCCCGCCGAACCCGTAAAGCCCGACATAAAGGCTCTCGCCTTAAAATAACTTCCAACATACTCAGAACCGTGGAAATCATCAGTACATATAATGTATGCCTGAATATTCTTTTCCTTCATAAGTGCGCGTAACGCGCCAAGTCTCTCGACTACCGTACTCATGTGATACACCTCGCTTCTATATATTGGGACATAGGTGTCAGACCCCTGTCCCAAGTCTGGGACAGGGGTCTGACACCTATGTCCCATGCATGTATTATAGTAAATGTCGGAGGATTTGTACAGCACATCTGAATATTAGTATAATATTATGGCTCATTTACGAAAAAAGGCTCCGGCAATAATGCCAAAGCCTTTTCACTATAAAATACAATATTACCCTGCAATATTATTTCCTGTGTAGAGCTGGTAGTATCTTCCCTTCTGCTCTATAAGGTCATCATGGGTTCCTCTCTCGATTATTCTTCCCTGCTCAAGAACCATGATACAATCACTGTTCTTTACGGTAGAGAGTCTGTGTGCGATGACGAAGGTTGTTCTGCCATGCATGAGCTTATCCATGCCATCCTGGACCATCTTCTCGGTTCTCGTATCGATTGAGGAGGTAGCCTCATCAAGAATGAGAACAGGCGGGTCTGCGATTGCTGCCCTCGCGATTGCGAGAAGCTGTCTCTGACCCTGGCTTAAGTTGGCACCGTCACCGGTGAGCATCGTGTTGTAGCCATCGGATAGCTTGGTGATAAAGCTGTCCGCGTTGGCAAGCTTAGCCGCCGCGTACACCTCCTCATCAGTCGCATCAAGCTTGCCATAGCGGATGTTCTCCATAACTGTTCCGGTAAAGAGGTGTGTGTCCTGCAATACTATACCGAGGGACTTTCTTAAATCGCTCTTCTTAATCTTGTTGATGTTGATTCCGTCGTAGCGGATTTTACCATCCTGAATATCATAGAAGCGGTTGATAAGATTGGTTATTGTCGTCTTACCTGCTCCGGTGGAGCCTACGAAGGCAATCTTCTGTCCCGGCTCAGCGAACATCTTTATGTTATGGAGAACTATCTTGTCCGGATTGTAACCGAAATCCACATCATCGAATACCACATCACCCTTCAATTCCTTGTAGTCGGTAATGCCTGTGTCCTTGTGATAGTGCTTCCAGGCCCACATTCCTGTACGCTTTTCGCTCTCCTTGATTGTACCGCCATCCTTGACTGCATTTACAAGGGTAACATATCCATCATCAACCTCCGGTGTCTCATCGAGAAGTCTGAATATTCTCTCACCACCTGCAAGAGCCATGATGATACTGTTAAACTGCATGCTCACCTGATTGATAGGCATGTTAAGGCTCTTATTGAAGGTGAGGAAGCTTGCAAGACCTCCAAGTGTAAAGCCGCCGACTCCGCCGAGTGCAAGCGCACCTCCGGCTATAGCTATGATAACGTAGCTGATGTTACCAATCTGGGCATTGATAGGTCCTAAGATGTTGGCAAATTTATTCGCATTGTAGGAGCTGTCGCAGAGCTCTTCGTTAATCTTGTCGAAGCGCTCCATGTTCTCCTCCTCATGGCAGAATACCTTTACGACCTTCTGACCACCCATCATCTCCTCAATAAAGCCGTTTACCTCACCCAGGTTCTTCTGCTGCTTTACGAAGTACTTTCCGCTCATTCCGGTAGCCTTCTTGGTGACAACGAGCATAAGACCTACAAGCACAAGAGTTAACAGTGTAAGCGGTATGTTAAGGATAATCATACTTGCCAGCACACCTATGATGGTGATTGAGCTGTTGATAAGCTGAGGGATACTCTGGCTTATCATCTGTCTGAGCGTATCAACATCGTTGGTGTAGATTGACATGATATCGCCGTGTGCATGTGTATCAAAATATTTTATAGGAAGGGACTCCATGTGTACAAAAATCTCATCCCTTAAGCTTCTCATGGTTCCCTGTGTAACATAAACCATCATCCTTGTATTTACATAGGCTGCTATAACACCCACCGCATAGAAGCATGCCACTCTTATGATTGCGTGGAGCAGCTGCGTATAATCAGGTACGGTCTGCTGCATGAGCGGCATAATATACTGGTCAATAAGTGTTTTCGTAAACATGGTTCCCTGTATCGTAGAAAATACAGTGAGTACAATACATACAAGAACCACTATGCACTGCAGCAGATAATTTTTAGCCACAAAGCCTATTATTCTTTTAAATACCTTTCCAGGATTAGCGACTGTAGGCTTCGCTCCTCTTGGCGGTCTTCCTCCCATTGGTCCCGGCATTATGCTTCACCTCCGTTTTCATCAAAATCACCACTGCCTCCGGTCTGTGACTCATATACATCGCGGTATATAGCGTTGGAAGCAAGCAGCTCCTCATGTGTTCCGATTCCGTTGATACGTCCGTTATCCATCACGATTATGCGGTCCGCACCCTGAACACTTGAAATTCTCTGTGCAATGATAAGCTTCGTTGTCTGCGCAATCTCCGTGGCAAATGCATGACGGATCTTCGCATCGGTTGCAGTATCAACAGCGCTTGTGCTGTCATCAAGAATAAGTATCTTAGGCTTCTTTAAAAGTGCTCTGGCAATACACAAACGCTGCTTCTGTCCACCCGATACATTCGTACCACCCTGCTCGATGTAGGTGTTGTACTTGTCCGGGAATTTTTCAATAAATTCATCCGCACATGCTAACCTACATGCTCTCATGCACTCCTCATCCGTGGCGTTCTTATCGCCCCAGCGAAGGTTGTCGAGTATTGTTCCGGAGAAAAGCACGTTCTTCTGGAGAACAACGCTCACCTCATCACGAAGTGTCTCAATGTCGTACTCTCTTACATCCCTGCCACCGACCTTTACACTTCCTTCATCCACATCGTAAAGACGGCTTATAAGGTTTACAAGGCTTGACTTGGAGCTTCCGGTTCCGCCGATGATACCGATTGTCTCACCGGATTTGATTGTGAGGTTGATGTCGTTTAACACTCTCTTGTCGGCGCCCTTATTATAGCCGAAATTTACATGGTCAAATACAATCCCTCCGTCCTTTACCTCATAGCAAGGGTTATCAGGATTGGTGATATCAGGCTTCTCCTCAAGCACCTCTGCGATACGCTTTGCACTTGCCACACTCATCGAAATCATTACAAATATCATGGAAACCATCATAAGGTTCATAAGAATTGTCATACAGTAGGACAGGAGGCTCATAAGCTTACCTGTTGTGAGCAGCACGCCGCCGGAGCCTACAATCATCTTCGCACCGACCCAGCTTATAAGCAGGATACAGGTATATACTGTAATCTGCATAACAGGGTTGTTGTATGCAACCGTCTTTTCTGCTTTTACAAAAATCCTGTAGATATTGTTGCTGGCATTCTTGAATTTCTTCTTCTCATAATCCTCACGGACATAGGCCTTGACAACACGGATTGCCGATACATTCTCCTGGACACTCGCGTTCAGCTCATCGTACTTAGGAAATGCCGCATTGAAATACTTGGTCGCATGTCCTATGATGACGGCAAGAATACATGAGAGTATCACAAGCGCGATAAGATATATAAATGCAATGCGCGGACTGATGATAAATGACATTATCATCGCAAAGATTAAGCTCACCGGTGCCCTCATACACATTCTTAAGAGCATCTGGTATGTATTCTGTACATTTGTGACGTCCGTTGTAAGTCTTGTCACAAGTCCCGCTGTGCTGAACTTGTCAATGTTAGAAAAGGCGTAGGTCTGGATATTGTCAAACATACCCTTTCTGAGATTCTTTGCAAAACCTGTTGAGGCCTTCGCTCCGTAAACACCACCCATGATTCCGGCAAACAATCCGACCATGGCAATCACTACCATGCAGCCGCCGACCATGAGTATGTAGCCCATATCACCCTTCTCAACACCATTGTCGATAAGTGATGAGAGCAGATACGGAATGAGCATTTCCATAAGCACCTCTAAAATCATAAAAAAAGGGGTCGCGATGGATGCTCTCTTATACTCTTTTACATAAGCACCTAATGTCTTTAGCACTGTTCATCCTCCTTATTCATATCATTGATATTTTTTCTCATCTTCTCTATAACATTCAAAAAGACCTGTTTTTCCTCTTGTGTGACATTCTGTTCAAGCTCCTCGTGGAGCATATCGATGACTCGCACCGTAGCAGCGTGTGTCTCCTCGCCCTTTTGCGTGAGAACTATTTTCTTGCAGCGTCCATCATTATCGTCCGTGCGGCACACCAGGTAGCCTTTCCTCTCCATAAGCTGAAGTATATTGGTAACCGATGACTTGCCTATACCGAACTCCTCACCTATATCCTTCTGGTACACGTCAACATCCTTATGCCTGCTTAGATATCCAAGGATATGCCCATGCATTACCGTTACCTCGTCAAAGCCGGCCTCTACCAGCTTCTTTTTCAGCTGACGAAAAATAGTGTTGTCCATCTTCTTAATCTCGAACCCCAAATAGCGTTTCTTTTCCAACTCGTGCTCCTTTCCTCATGATGTGGCTTAGATAAAAACCATACATAACGGACATAGTGCCATTATCTATAGCCCGGTTATCCGTTAAAAGCCTTAACCTTCAGCAAAAAACTGTTCGAGGTCGAACAGTTCAGTATCAAACTGTTCGACCTCGAACTATTATAGTTTTATTTTTTTTTAATGTCAAGAATTTTTTTCCATCGTTGGCTATTTTCATCCCGCAGCATGCGTATCCTGTCGTGGTCGCTTATGCCGTCTCCTATCGGCTCAATCCTGTCCAATATATGCACGTCAAAATATCTTCTCTCCACGCCGCCTGTTTTTTTTCGCGCATAATGTTCAGTATCTCCTGCATCGCGGCAGGTTATAAAAAGAGGAAGAACAGGCACATTATTTTTCACGGCATAGTAAAATGCACCGTTTTTCAGCGGTCGCGGTCTGTCATAGCCCCACCACTCAGACTGCTCCGGAAATACGAGGACACAGTCGCCTTTTCCAAGATAGTACGACACAGCACCGTTGAACCGTCTCACCAGCCTGTGTCCCCGTGGAAACGGCATTATACCGAACGCCCTCATGTACTCACCGAGCCGCCCCCTCCGATTGTTAAAATCCGCCACCATGACCTTGAGCTGCCGTCCCCGCAGCACACCACTCCTTTTGAGTGCCCATTCTACCACCAATGCATCGAGCTTGTTTATGTGGTTGCAGGTGATTATCATGCCATGATTATCTTCACCGCACTCTCCCTCACCCTCTTGGTAAAAGCTATAAATTCGCGTGCGGAATATGAAGCGGTTCACAATCCACATAAACGGCTTGATTATAAACGCGCGTATCAATGCCTGCCGGAACTTTAAAGCCCCCGTCGGAATATAAGGAAATTTTTCATCGACCGGAAGGCTGCTGCCGTAATCTACCGGGTCAAGATGTGCATTGAAATCCCCCCTTTTCTCCGCCTCCTTTATCTTCACAAGCACATCGGGTGTTGTGTATGCAAGCTTAAAATAATTCATCAATACTGCACCCTCCCGATTTTCTCCCAGCCTTTCGGATTCACGCCAAGCACCGCACGCCCCACGATGAGGATGTATTCCATGTAAAAAAATGGGTGCACCAGCATTAGGCACAGCTTATTAAACCATGACAGTCCGATATTTTTCCAGTCTGCAAGCACTGCCATCACGGACAGCGCAAAAAAAGCGGTATAGATAAGCATGAATGCCGCCGCTGCCTGCCATATTCTAAATGTAACCAGATTAAATACTGCCGCCACGGACAAGGTTCCGATGTATGCATACACAAGCCACAGCGACAATATATAATAATTATCGATAGAAGCCCTCACCCCGCGGCGTTTTAGAAGCTTGCGACAGTAGAGCCTGTCTGCAGCCACCATTCCTGTCATCCAGCGTGTTCTGCGCTTATTGGTGTCCGTATGCGATGGTGTCTCCTCAAGATACAGCTTCGCAAATGAATAGTGAAAGGTCTTTATCCCCTTGCACGCACAGTCACGCTGTAGCTCCATGTCCTCCGTGAGCGTCTGTCTGTAAATCCAGCCGCCCCACTCCTCGACCAGATCTCCTCTTATAAGTATTCCCGTTGTTATCGGCATAGTGGTGAGCCCGAGCGCGCTCTTGTACCTGTTCCCAAGCTCATCTATAATCGGCCATACCAGGCCATTCTGACAGGTTATGGCATTTACCACTTTTTCTGAAGCGCTGTTTAAATAACCCATGCTATAATTTCCGACCAGCTTCCGCCCCGTTATCACCTGCGCCCCGCTTGCAAGCGCATCGTTCATATTTGCCAGGAAATCCACATCAAGCCGGCAGTCCGCATCGACGATTATATAACCATCATACTTCTTTCCCGCTGCCAGAATATGCCTTATACAGTAATCAAGACAGTCACCCTTGCTCTTCTGCGCCTCATCGACATACACCTTCGCACCAATCTCCCGCGCATAGCCAATCACCTCGTCGCGCGGATTTTTAACAACCACGTAGGTGTCGAACAGACTATAATCCGCACTATAGCTCTGCTCCTCTATGCTCTTAAAAAGCGGCAGAACCGCCCTGCCCTCATCGCGCGCCGGAACAATGAGCGCAAAACGGTGCCTTCTCCCACACTTCAAGCTTTTCTGCGGAAAAATCCACCCGAACCAGCCAATCAGCCGTGGAAAATACAGTACCAGAAATATTATTGTAATAAAAATCAAAAAATTGTTTTCCATATATTATCCCCTTTTTAATCAGC
>OJNN01000123.1_pt1 | contig 32609 bp, 25 predicted proteins | sample 1597851 | NCBI WGS metagenome assembly OJNN01 (sample SAMN01915222, study PRJEB22387) | human gut metagenome | isolation source: stool | host: Homo sapiens | place: USA | reverse complement strand
TGTGATAAACCTGTTTTGTATCTTATTTCTTTTATATTCATTGAGCATCTCCTTGTAAATGCGTGTCACCAATTTGGGTATATCTATTTTTATTATATCCAAATTGGTGACAAAATCAATCAACTCTATTACTTTTTTCATTGATGAAATGCCACCACCACAGGTACGTGTGAACTTGAGTCCTAACTCCTACTACTTTCACAAATACTTCTCCAGCCTGAATTCCGTCTGTTCACCCTTTTTCTCACTTACAAGTTCAAATAGATTATCACTTGTTGCAAATAGATTCTTTGGATTTCTTCCGATTATTAGATACTGATTCTTGTCATCCATAGAAATATACTTTCTTGTATCATCATCAAGTAATATATCTGAATTGTCAATTACTATCAATTTACCTGTTTCACTGGAGATGAGCTTCTTTATGTCTTTTTGATAATCCTGGTAGTTTATGCACACTATATCTGGATTTATCGCCATGCATTCTCTCATAAATGAAAACGAAGCCGTTTTTCCTGTTGCAGATAGTCCGGTAAGGATCGTAATATTATTAGTGAATTTAAAATTAAGTATATACGATGTGTGAATCGTAAAAAAATGATCCATAACTAATGGCTTACTCTTCATCACTCCACCACTCCTTTAACTCATCATAATCTGATATCATCCTATTTCCGTTTTTATCAGACGCTATAACATCTTGCATGTCAAATGGTATCACTGCATAATCACTGTATACTGCTCCCGCCTGCAAACCATACAACACTTCCAGTGCATTATCACCGCATTCCTTTAAGCAAAATACTTTATCAGGGAAATATAACACGTTAAGAACTGTTTTACACCCTGTCGATAAACAATCGATATCCAATGTTACTCCATTAAACTTCGATCTTATCTTATATTTTCCAATCAACTTGCTTTCATCAATTTTTTCAACAATTACTTCGGCTCTATCATCTATCTTCATGACGGTGTTCTGATTAAAAAACACATCATTAAGTTCAACATATTCTGTGTTGTCCGGTATATCTTTCTTGTTTTTAAATATAGTTATCATACTTGTACCTCCAAGCCCACAGCCCTTCAATTGCTTTATGTATTGATGTTCCCCTATATACACTTTTCATTTTTTCTTTCAAAGTAAGTCTGTTTTGATCTAGTCCACATATGTCATCATCCTATCTGCCTGCCCAGTCGCAGCACTCATGCTACCAACATTCTCCCAAGTTACTCTTTGTTACCTCAAATCCTGTATTTCTTGTAAGATCGTTAAGCAGTCTTGCAGACAGTTGCTCAATATTGTGACTACTTACCAAGTATTTATGTCTCGTACCCGGCACACTCTCGCATATTGCAACGCAAAACACAAGGAGGTGTAACTATGGCTAGTATCTCGTACCCGGCACACTCTCGCATATTGCAACTAAGGGGTATGATGATTATAAGTCATATTGCATCCTCGTACCCGGCACACTCTCGCATATTGCAACTTAAACGGATTCTTGCGGAATACGACAAGTAACCTCGTACCCGGCACACTCTCGCATATTGCAACAATTCCTGTAGTTGCAGGAATTGTCTGATTTTTACTCGTACCCGGCACACTCTCGCATATTGCAACCGCAAATTTACACAATAACCAGGGTCTCCACAGGATTTACATTGTGGAATTTATACCTTACCGAGAGTATCTGCTGCTCCATATTATAAAGACTTATACATACTTTCTCGATTTTAGGACGTCGAGCCGCCCTGAATTTGGTGCGAATGACGCTGAAGAAATACATTTACTTGCCTTTCGCACCATCCTTGCTCATATCTTTCTCAATAATCTTATCTATATTTTTTATAGCTATATTCTGACTTGCATTATAGTCCGCATTTTCCTTAAATCCACATTCTTTACACTCAAACTTTGCCTGTTCTGGTCGGTTTTCTTTGGAAATATATCCACATTTACTGCATCTTTGACTGGTGTACTGTGGAGAAATATACACCACCTTAATTCCTTCCTCTTTGGCCTTATTCTCTATTTTCGTCTGAAGATCATAATACGGCCAGTTCTTCAGAAAACGGTCAGTTTCATCCGTAATTCCCTGCAAATCTTCCATTTGAATAGTACCACACTGTTTCTTAACAGCAAAGTCAACTACAGTGCGGCTATACTTATGATTCGCAGTATTTCTAAAACATGCTATCTTATCACCTATTTTATTCACAGCTTCCGTTCTTTTATTAATACCATGACCAATACGTCCATCCCCACAATACTTCGTCTGTTTTGAGATAGATTTTTTTCTTGCCTCCACTCTCCTGCGAAATTCCTCTATCTCTCCACCTAGAATTGTGCATCTATCCCAGTCATCATAAACGGATGCTACCAAAGGGCAGGCAACGCCAATATCTATACCAAGTATTCTGTTCTTGTCCACCCCCTCATTGTGCTTACATTCAGAATTATAACTCAGATTGATACACCACATTTTTTTCTTTTTGTCATAAATCAATTTACTTGTGGCAATCTGATATGTCCCATCCACGCAACGCTCCACTATTGAAAGTGTTGCATTGTCCTTTATAATCAGCTTGAACTTAAATGCACTATCTATTCCATATTTCTGTATTCCTGCTTTGTTCAAAATACTTAAATATAACAGAAACTCGTTGCCTGTCTTCTCAAGTCTCATCGCCTTTTTGTGAATATCCAGAGGCTGATTTGCCTTATATGACAAAATCGACTTATCGCCTCTCATAAAATCAAGTTTGGATGCCTTATACGCTTTTTCTACAAGCTGTAATGTTGACGATAAATTTCCAGAATATAGATTATATCCATTTTTCAGGTTATCATATAAAAAACCGCCTAGCGTATAGTTAAGGACTTCCTTTTCTTTCGGATATATTCCATGAACCCTATTGTACTCACTTGAATATCCGCTCCATTCCCAACACAGCTGAACCGCCTTATTTTTTATCTCTCTTGTCTCTCTCTGCAAATCCCACAAGCACTTAAAAATGTCCTTATAGTCAATAACATTTCCCTGCTTATCAGTCTGTTCGCTGATCAGATAAATCTTCACAACCTTTACCATAGTTCATTCTCCGTTCACTCTTTATTTGCCCCAATATATATATTTCGGACTATCCTATGTAGATTTATGCTACATTTGCATTTGCGTTTATCTGATCTATAACCTGCCTTATGCCCATCTATACCGATGTTGTGAATATGTCATTAATGCTTCCCCTATCAGTAAATGGAGTCTCCATAAGCACCGACATATCTTTTATCATTCCATTGTGTACTACATACTCCACTATCTGATTTACAAAATATATCTGCCTGCTGTCATAGTTTGTCTCATTCAGATATTCGCCAAATGCTTCATTCATCAAAATATAACATATACTTAACTTCCCACATCCGCCTTGATTATCGAACATATGTTTGCTATAATATATCTGGTGTTACCCTATTCGGTAGGCGGTTAGCCTTCACCACAGGAGTTTATAGCCTGTGTTTACATAGAAATCCATTTATGGAAATCTATTACGGAGGTTTGTGCTTATGCTTACAACGGAACTGTTTATTGCAATCATTAGCCTATGCATTTCATGCTTCGCTCTTGGTTATTCCATTGGTTCCAAGAGCAATAATAAGTCAAAAAAGTAACCGCCCGGTCCTGAGCAAACTTGGCGGTTACTTTTAATCACTATAATCAGGGCTAACCGTCTATCGGTAGCACCTTTTGATATTATATTAGCATCAAGCCGCACTCATGTCAAACATATATTCGGTGTCTTCCCCCTTGCCAACTGCCCAAAATGTTATATTGTCAGATGGAAACAGAATAGAATACAACCGCAACATATTCATGGGGAGAACGATTACAGTTCTGACATACTTCCTACATCCTCTCCCTGAGCACTTCTTCCTCCGTATAAGTCTTCTTCCCCAGCAGCTCATCTCTCTTTGCACCCAATGCCCTGTTGATCGCACCGAGGTTGATTCCTACCAAAAAGGCAGCGATCACAGTTCCGATACCGACGCTGCCCAGACTGTGAATACATATAAGGCATGTGACCACCGAAATGAGTACCATGGAACAGTCAAAGCCTATCTTGACCTTTGAAAACTCTATGTGAGTAACCTCTGACACCGCCTGCATGACACCCTCACCGGCAAGCGGTATGAGATCTGCCGGAAGATAAAAGAATATTCCGGCTGCGATAAACACTGTGCTGATGAGCATGAGTACAAGTCTAAGCACTATATTATCTGACGCGGGGATAAATGTCGCAAGGTAATTACAGAATGTGGTGAAATATCCAAATACTATTCCAACCACGACCTGAAGCAGATTTATCCATTTAAAATTTCTTCTTAAGATTAGTATCTGTATAACCACCAGTGCCGCATGGAATATGATGGTCGCTTTTCCCATCTCTATTCCCCATACACAGGTCATGGTATATGGTATGGAACTCACCGGCGACACACCGAGATTGGATTTTACCGACAGTGCAATTCCTATAGTCATAATAAACAGTCCAACGAAATACATTGGAATTCTTACCTTCATGTTCTTCATCTCTTACGTTCCTCTTTTCTGTTGTCTTTTTCGCTGCCCTTCATATTGTCGTACACCCTTACAAGAAGTGACTGCAATTCTTCCGTCTCTTCCGCGGTAAATCCCCTCAGTGCCACAGATTCAACTAAGTCAAACTTCTTATTGAGCATCTCCACATACTCTCTGCCCTTATCTGTCAGATACACATACAGGGATCTCCTGTCCCCTGCCTTTGTACTTCTCTGTATATAACCTTTATTCTCCATGCCACTCAACACAGCGGTTATCGATGCCGGTTCTATATGACATCCCGCCGCAATATTCTTCTGACACGCACCATCATGATCCTTCAGATAATCCAGCACCTTAGGTTGTCCCATGGTGAGCTCTGTATCCTTTATCTGGCTCAGCAATGCCTTCTGTACCATGAAATGATCTGCCATCAGCAGATAATGTATGGATTTCTTATGTTCATCCATTCGGATTCTCCTCTCATTTTAGTTATAATTCTAATTATTAGAATACTAACGATATTATACACATATTTTTATATATGTCAAATCGCCACTCATTCAGTCTGCACAAAAAAGATCCGGGAGCATCTGCACCACTCCCGGATCTTCAATTATTATATATTTTATTAAGCCCTTTGTTATTTCTTTATGACTGCCTTCTTAGATACTCCTCTGTTCAAAAGTATCTTTTTATAACTCTTAAGCTTTTTTGCAGGCACCTTTACAGTAAGCTTCGCATATGTACCCTTGAATGCCTTGGCTCCAACAGTTTTTCCTGTCATCTGTGTATTCTTTATCACAACCGTCCTGAGCTTCTTACATCCATAGAACGCCCTGGCGCCTATGGTCTTAACATTTCTGCCAAGAGTAATCTTCGTAACCTTTACATTCTTGTTGAACGCCGCTTTTCCTATGGCTGTAACCTTAAATGTCCTACCTCCAAGCTTTATCGTATCAGGAACAGCAACTGTCTTTGTCTTCTTGACAACAGACACGAGAGTTACAGTACCCTTGCCATTCAGGGATGCATTTGTGATCTTGTACTTGTAATTTCCATTTGCATAGATCTTACCCACAGCCGCAGTTATGTCAAAATACTTTGTCTGTGTTCCACTGTAATTACCGATTCCCATTATCACAACTTTTGCCTTGCCAAAGTCTTTATTTGACGAATATGCAACTCTGTAATCCTTGCCCGCTGTGAGTGTCAGCTTACCGCTAGTCACCTTCACCGCTGGTGTTATAGCCTTGCCTGTATATACAGCCGACTTTGTGATTGTCACAGAGGCTTTACTTATCGCCTGCTTGTTTATTGCAAATGTAAGAGTCTTTGAGCCCTTATATCTGCCCTGACCTTTGACAACTACCTTTGCTGTACCGGCATTAGTATTGCTGCTATATGAAACTATATAGTCAGTTCCCGCATCAAGTGTTCTTCCACGTGATACAACCTTTACGGCCGGTCTTGTCGCTGCACCTGTATATGTAGTCTTGTACGAAGCATTTCCAGTTGCCGCAAATGTAATATTTGCATCAACGCTTATATCCACAACTATCCATATCCATACAGCCTTAAATGTTATATCCTCTGATACAGCGCCGTACACAGAATCAGCATTATAGCTTGTTCCGGCTTCATCCTGCCATGCCAGCACATATCCATCCCTCGATGTCTTGTAATCAGTACCATCAGACATGGTGATATTTATTTTCGACAGATCAAGAGTTGATCCCTTGTTTACAGATGACGCATACAACTGGTTGCCATTCTCATCTGTGAACACAACCTTTACCATGGTTACACTGTCACCCTTGCTGTCTACCGGATCCTTGGAATAAGTTGGAGCTCCACCTATTGACACATCGCCATCAACAATGATCGTTCCATCATCTGACTTTACGCCAAATGAATTTCCACCGACTGATCCGGATGCATCCGCCGTAACACTTCCACCAACCAGTTTGATAGAATTGTCTGCTGAGATTACCGACTCCCCATCGCCAAGTCCTGATGACTTTGCATCAACAGAGCCTCCGGTGATCTCCACATCCGATGCCGATATTGCAGAAGATACGGAATCTATGCTGTTGCTTCCTCCAGCTATCTTCACCGTTCCTGCAGATTCAATTCCCTTGCCGTCGGACTTTATCTGTATATTGTCTATCTCGATATTTCCATCTGCCTTGATCGCAGCCGCACCCGGTGTCGCCGTTGATATCTTGGAAGATGTATCCTTTCCAGATACCTTTACATCCGCTGCGTTACTGTTATCGCTTACACATGTTATACCATCAGCAATCTTATTTTCTCCGCTTACCTTTATGACAAATGTTCCAGAATTGCCCGGACGAACCGTGATCTTCTTTACAGTAGCATTGTCCACGGTTATTCCACTTGCATTTCCGGTATCAACAATTACATCCTCACCATTTCCTGTGATCGTGTAATCCTTATTCTCGGTAAATGAAACTGATATGATTCCACCAGACTGTGATACCTTTACAGTTGGATTTTCCTCACTGTCTGTGAATGCTCCAACATATCTGCTGTCATTCAGTCTTCCGATGTCAATTACGAAAGGATCTGATAAAGGTGTAGTCACCTCAAGTGCCTGGCTGATCTGACCAGACTTGACATTTGCAGTTTCTTTTACCCTACCATGTACATAATATGTAGTAAATTCCTTGAGTCCGGTAAACTGAGCACCATTCTGCCACGTAAGCTTTGATGCATCAACATCCTTCTCACTGGATATTGCATACTCGATCTCACCTACTGCTCCTGACACCTTGCCGCTGACGGTCACCGAATAAGATGTTACTGAATTCTTTGTCAAAGTAACAACAGCGGTATTTTCTCCCTTTGCCACTGTCGCCTTGAGTGTTACGTTCGCTGAGCCATTTGCTGTTGATATAACCAGTGTATCACTGTAGATTCCGGCGCCAAGACCATTTACCGGTTTCACCGACACTGTTGTTTTATTTCCTGCAGAAATCTGCCCTGCCGGTGATGAAACGATCTGGAATGCCGTTCCATCCTTAAGCTCGGCCTTTACATCTGTAAGGGTTGTCTCCCCGGAGTTTGACAGTTCAATAGCTGCATGATTCGCATTTGTATAGCCATATACGAGGTCTGTCCATGCCTTGGCATCACTGCGGCATGACAGCTTTCCAGGAGTGAGTACCTTGACAACACACTCCGATTTTATTTCCGAGCCATCCTTAGCCGTAGCTGTGATGGTTGCCGTTCCGGCTGCGAGGGCTGTAATCTTGCCATTCTGTACGGATACCTTAGCCTTATCTGAACTTGACCACACAAGGGATGTATCTTTTGCATCAGCAGGTGTTATCGTTGCCTTGATCTCATCACTGTCACCCACATTAAGTGTTATGTATGTCTTGTCAAATGAGATTCCTGTAACCTTTACGGCTGGTGTCTCTGACGGAGCCTCTGTGTCTTTCTCAGACGTTGAACCCGTTGTTGATCCGGTTGATCCGGTTGATCCGGTTGAGCCAGTTGAAGGATCCTTCGTATCGTCCTCTGTTGTCATGCCTCCACCAGATTCACCGCTTATCGTCCTAAGCTCTGACGACACCTCGCTCTTTGGAACTACCTTCTGTGCTGCCTTCTCCTCATCTGTTCCGCTGTTCTTTACATACAGATAAAGTCCAGCTGCTGCACCCACAAGGCTTGCATTATAGTCCAGTGCAACCTCGTTCTGGTTATAATCTTCTGAGCTATCTACATAGGATGTACTCGAACCCGCCGGACCGCCAACCAAAGCGCCGACTAGTACATGTGCCTGCTTTGTATATGCATTTCCAGTTACAGAACCCTGATATCCGCTTGAGGCTCTGTGATGAGGGTACTTTGATGAATACTTGTTGTAACCGACAACAAAACACTTTGAACCTGCATTGTTGCCAAGTATGTACTTCATCTGACCATTTGCCCATGATGAATAATCATTCTTTCCATATATAGTATCATACAGAAGACCTGTCATCTGATGAGCAGTGTTATATCTCGCCGATCCCCAGCTGTCTATCAGGCAGAAATTGTTATCTCCTGACTGTGTCTTGCTTGCTATAAGTCCTGACTGGTTCTCCACGAACACGCTCTTCTTGGATGAATTAGGACTGTAGAGCAGAGCCGCCTGAGCCACGTTATTCCAGCAAAGAGCCCAGTTAGGATTTGTTCTGCCACCATATACATTATTGTATTTTGTTGCATATGCTGATTTTCCTGTAGCCTTGTACAGAAGAGCCGCCGCAAGGGCATAGTCATCTTCCCATGAATCTGAGTTATAGAAACCTGATGCCGGACCCGAGCTGTTCTTCTTAGCCTTAGTATCCGCATATGTGAAAAGCTTCTCCGCATAGGAAAGCGCTTTCTTATCCTTGTAATTTATATAATATGCCGCAAGTGCCGCCGCTGTCTCTGAGACAATATCTGTACACGTATCCGAATCAGATGTGAATGTTGCCTGTCCACTTCTTGATGACTGCTTTTCCGGAGCTCCCCAGTAGCCATGATCGACATTTCCATCACCGACCTGATAACAGAAAGCCTTAACCGAGCCATCACTTCCAAGGACTGTGCATCTCTCGAAATAATCAACGAATCTGTCCATGATCCTCTTATAGTGTGCCTCTGTAGCAGTATCCGCAAATGCCTCAGCAAACTCCATGTGTGCAAGTCCTAGAACTGTAGCCGAATATGCCTGTGGCAGACCAAACTTGGCATGATCTCCCGCATCATGGTATCCACCGCTGACATCCACAGTCTTTCCATTATATGTTGTTTTTGCATCCTCAGTATGGCAGTTTGATCTCCAGGAGAACTCACTCTTTACAGATACATCACTTCCGCACATATTCGCATCATAAAGATACAGTGACTCCTGAAGAAGCTTTGCATAATTGTACTCAACATCTGTATTGATCTCGCCTGTGTTGTCCCCGGCTCCGCCAGATGATGATGAAAGCGAACCGATAAATGAGTCAAATGCACCTGACTGTGAGCTGTAGTACACCTTGACACCTGTTATAGACACACCGTTTGCCGTACCTGTGTAGCCAAGCTTTGAATATCTCACACTCGAACCGGCATTTACTGCACCTGACTTCTTGGATGTGTTTGGATATATATACAGCTTTCCATCACTGAATACACCCTTGAGATCCGACCAGCTGCTGTAATCATTAACTGCAGTTACCGAGCCACTCACATCAGCTACCGCTATCCAGTCAGCTATGTATGAATTGCTCTTGTTATTTATCGTTATCTCTGTCTCGTAGTAGCCGTCTCCCTTGGCTGTTCTATCTCCATCGGCAAGGCTTGCAGTTACGCTTGAACTTGTATTTCCAATTGAATCAAGGTCCGCACTACCTGATCCGCTGTCACCTGAACCGCCTGACTCCCCTGATGAGCCACCAGAGGTGCTCTTTGTTCCTGAGAGGACCGCTGACACGATCCTGAACTTGATCGTGCTGTTTTCCTGGAGATTTGCAATCTGTATACCAAATGCCACGCTCTCTGTGCTGGTAGTATTGATCGATGCCAGATCAAGTGTAGCCTCAAACTGTCCAGATTTTTCCAGATTAATCCATACATCATTATTGGACCACGATGGCCCATATGATACAAATGGCATAACTCCTGAACTTTCCCCACTTAGTTCAGTGAAATCCTCCACCGCATATGTGATCTTGAGTGTCTTATACCCGGCATCAGCAATCGCTTTCATAGAGCCGAGTTCACTCGGTGGAGAAAACCTCATCTCTGCCTTAGGCTTCTTACTATAAGTATCCGACTTTGCAGTCACCGTCTTCCAACCGGTGTCCGGTTTCAGATCCAGCGTTATGGTCTCCGCCTTAGCTGTGATCTCCGGCCAAGTTATACTGCCGATGATCATGCATAAGGTGAGAACATATGCCAGGATCCTGCTCGCTGCTTTCTTTCTCATTTCCCTTTTCCTCCTTGTACTTCCTTTTCCACCAGAAAAAAATACCCTATTATTAAAAATATAGCACAGAAAACATCTTCATGCGACCCAATAATCCGTCATTATTTATCCGCATAATTACCAATGTTTTCTGTGCTATTTTACCAACACCTTGTTTCCAAGTATTCTCTTTGAATTCTCTATGTCATTCGCCATCTGACCTTTAAGCTCATCAAGACTTCCAAATTTCTTCTCACCCCTGATCTTTTCTATAAGCTCCACCTTGATGACCTGTCCGTATATGTCCCTGTCAAAGTCAAATATATTAGTCTCTATAGTAATATTTCCTTTGTCATTCACCGTAGGATTGTCACCTATGTTGGTAATTCCCATATAGACTCTGAAAGGATCCTCATGTACTGCATGCGATCCCCGGATGAGCCTTATTCTCGAAGCATACACACCGGCCGGCGGATACAGCTTGCGTTCCTCCGGCAGCATATTCGCCGTCGGTATTCCTATGGTCCTTCCAAGCTGTTTACCGGACACCACTTCACCTGTCATACTGTACGGTCTGCCGAGCATCGGAATGACCGACCTCACATCTCCCTCAGAAATATTCTTCCTGATGACAGTTGAGCTGACCACCTCGTCATCCTGTTCCAGCTTGTCTATGACTATGACCTTATATCCATACTCGTCCGCATAGCTTCTGAGGGTATCCACATCGCCCTTTCTGTCTCTGCCGAATCTGTAATCGCTTCCAACCACGACATATCCGGCCCGCATCATGTCCACCAGAACATCTCTGATGAACGCCTTCGGCTCTGTAGCCGCAAATGCATCGTCAAACGGATATTCAACCAGGACGTCAACTCCGGTATCCGATACCACCTGTGCCTTCTCGTCAGATGTGTATATGGTCTTCATATTGCTCACATCAAACACATGATTCTCCCTCATGTCAAATGTGAACACAACGCCCATATATCCCTGTCTCTGAAGCTTCAACACCTGCTCTATCAACAGCATGTGTCCCTGATGGATACCATCAAACTTGCCCAGGGCAACCGCCGTGCGCTCTGTGCTATTTAGTTGTATCTTCTTTGTATCCTTTATATGAATCATAACTGTCTGTCCTTAATTGCTCACCGGAAACATCTTGAACGGCACATACTGCCTCTTCTCATCGCTATATTCATACAGTGCCGCAAATCTTCCATTCTCATCGTACACCTTGACATAGGTATCCCTGTGTATCTGATTCTCGACAAATGCATCAGCTCCGAGCTTGTTTCCATTTGCCAGAAGCTTAACACCCTTCTCAGCTATATGAAGCTCCGGTATATCCGGCATGAGCTTATCCGATGTTAATATATGCTGCATGAGTGTGCCGTCATCCCTTGCCTTCTCAACCTCATCAAGTGTCAGACTCTCTTCTATTGTAAAGCCCTTCACCTCGGTTCTGACAAGCTTCTCCATCACAGCACCGCAGCCAAGCTTTTCTCCTATATCCCTGCACAGGCTTCTGATATATGTTCCCTTGGAACAGCTCACATCGAATGTCACCCTCGGAAGTTCTACCGACTGTATGGTGATACCATGTATCGTGACCAGTCTCGGCTCTCTCTCTATAACCTGTCCGGCTCTCGCCAGCTCATAGAGCTTCTTACCATTTACCTTGATGGCTGAATACATAGGCGGGATCTGCATGTAATCGCCTACAAAACTCATCACCGCAGCCCTGACTGTCTTCTCATCAGGATATACATCTGTCACGTCTGTCATGACTCCTGTCACGTCTTCGGTGTCGCTGGTCTTTCCGAGAAGCATGGTACATGTGTATGTCTTGTTCTTCTCAGTGAGCAGATCGCACATCTTCGTAGCACTTCCCAGACACACAAGAAGAACTCCCTCCGCCATGGGATCGAGAGTTCCGGTATGACCTATCTTTTTCTGTTTTAATATACCACGGAGCTTTGCCACCACATCAAATGACGTGAACCCCTGCTCCTTATATATATTGATAAATCCATCTATCATAACTATTTCAAATCCAATCCAAAGTCTTTTACATCAGTTCGCTGTATCAGTACCTGTTCCAGATCACATCTTTTCTGCAATTTATCAGCCAAGCTGTTTCTCTATATCCGCAACTATCTCCGCAACTATCTTTTCCGGATCACCTGACATATTGCATCCCGCAGCCTTCACATGGCCGCCACCGCCGTGGCTGCACGCGATCTCACTCACGTTCACGATATCATTTGCCCTGAGGGATATCTTGTAATTATCCTCACCAGCCTGATACATGAAGAAAGCAACCTCAGTACCTGATGTCAGTCTGAGCTGATCCACGATTCCATCCGTATCCATCTTGCTGGCACCAAATCTGTCAAAGTCCTCCTTTGTCAGAAGTGTATGGGTTATCTTTCCATCTGCAAACTGCTTCATGTTGAGAAGCGCATAGCCCAGAAGCTTATTCTGTGTGAGCGTCTTCTTGTAAAATGTCTCATCTATGACAAAGCTTGGTCTCGCTCCCTTCTCTATCAGGATTCCCGCTATGGTCATGGACTCTCTGGTGGTATTGCTGTGCTTAAACACTCCTGTGTCGTGGACTATACCGGTATACAGACACTCTGCGCACTGCTGGTTGATCTTTTTCTCATCCAGGAGCTTGAATATAGCCTCCGCAGCGGAGCATGCATCACTTTCCACATAGCACACATCACCAAAGCCTTTGTTAGACACATGGTGGTCTATGCAAAGAGTTCTCTTCGCAGTCTCATAATATCTGACAAATGGTGTGAATCTGTCCATATCTCCGCAGTCAAGCGACATAAACAGATCATAGGTCTCGTCATCTGCCTCATGCTTTACAGTAGATGCACCATTCAGGAACATGAATACATCCGGGAATTCCTGAAGATATACCTGAACCCTCTTGTCAGGGTAATTGCTTGTAATATAGTTATACATTCCAAGTGTTGAACCTATACAGTCACCATCAGGATTGATATGTCCTGTTATGGCTATGCTGTCTGCGTTCTCTATCTCCCTTATAAGATCGTTCATGATATACCTCCTTTTAAATTCTCATATTATATCCTACTCTTCAAACTCATCTTCACTCTCTGAGTTTTCATCTGTACTCTCGTCAGCATCGCCATGCTTTCCGAGAGCCTCATCTATCTTGTGAGACATACTGACACCATACTCTATGGACTGGTCCATGATAAATGTTATCTCCGGTGTATTGCGCAGATTTACAGAATGAGCAAGCTCTCTTCTGATATATCCCATTGCGCTATTCAACCCTGCAAATGTGGAATCAACAGCATCCTGGTCACCCAGGACACTGATATATGCCTTACAGAACTTGAGATCAGGTGTGACAACCACATCAACGACCGAAGTCATAGGTGATATTCTGGGATCCTTGATCTCACGACTTATGATCCTGCTCAGTTCCCTCTGAACCTCACCATTTATCCTGTTATTCTTTACACTGTTTTTTCTCATATCTATTACTACTTTCTAGGCACCTCTACCATCTCGTATGCCTCTATCTGATCTTCCTCTGCAACGTCCTGGAAGTTCTCAAATACCATACCACATTCGAATCCTGACTTAACTTCCTTTACGTCATCCTTAAATCTCTTGAGTGAAGCAAGCTTTCCTTCAAATATAAGATTGCCCTCTCTGGTAATCCTTACGCTGCAGTTTCTGTTGATTGTTCCGTCGAGAACATATGAACCGGCAATGACACCGATACCAGAAGCCTTGTATGTCTGTCTGATCTCTGCGTGTCCGATGACCTTCTCCTCATATATAGGATCAAGCATACCCTTCATTGCTGAATCAATATCCTCTATTGCATTGTAAATGACTCTGTACAGACGAACATCTACCCCCTCGCTGTCAGCCATATCCTTTGCTCTCGCATCCGGTCTGATATTGAAACCGATTACGATGGCATTTGATGCTGATGCAAGAATTATATCTGACTCGTTGATAGCACCTACACCTGCATGTATGCACTTGATAACAACCTCGTCATTTGAGAGTTTTAAGAGACTCTGCTTAACGGCCTCAACTGAACCCTGTACATCTGCCTTGATGATGATCTTGAGCTCCTTGAGGTTGCCTGCCTGGATCTGGCTGTACAGATCGTCAAGTGACATTCTCTGCTTTGTATCTGCAAGAAGCTTCTCCTTACCCTGCGATATATATGTCTCTGATATGGTTCTTGCTTCCTTCTCATTGTCAACTGCCATGAATATCTCGCCTGCATCAGGAACTGTGTTGAGACCCTGGATCTGTACAGGTGTTGATGGAAGAGCCTCTGTAACTCTCTCACCTCTTGAGTTGGTCATGGCACGTACCTTACCATGTGACGCTCCGACAGCGATGTAATCTCCAACATGGAGTGTTCCCTTCTGTACAAGCATTGTTGCAACAGGTCCACGTCCCTTGTCAAGCTCAGCCTCGATGACGATACCTCTTGCCTTTCTGTTAGGATTTGCCTTAAGTTCAAGCACATCCGCTGTGAGGAGGATCATCTCAAGGAGATTGTCAATACCTTCCTTAGTATGTGCAGATACAGGACAGAATATTGTTGAACCACCCCAATCCTCTGGGATAAGCTCATACTCTGTAAGCTCCTGCTTAACTCTCTCTATATTGGCACTTTCCTTATCGATCTTGTTGATCGCTACTATGATCTCAATCCCAGCAGCCTTTGCATGGTTGATAGCCTCGATAGTCTGTGGCATTACTCCATCATCGGCAGCTACAACAAGGATAGCGATATCTGTACTCTGTGCACCACGCATACGCATTGCTGTGAACGCCTCATGTCCAGGAGTATCAAGGAATGTTATAGTCTGGCCATTTACATCGACAACTGATGCACCGATGGCCTGTGTGATTCCACCAGCCTCACCTGATGTTACCTTTGTCTGTCTGATGGCATCAAGAAGTGATGTCTTACCATGATCAACATGACCCATAACGCAGACTACAGGAGGTCTTGAAACCATATCCTTCTCGTCCTCTTCATCCTCCTTAAGGAGCTCCTCGATCACATCAACTTTCTCCTCTTCCTCAGCTATGCAGTTGTACTCAAGTGCGATCTCTGAAGCCTCGTCAAATGGAAGCTCTGAGTTCACATTGACCATCTTACCTGCGAGGAACAGCTTCTTGATAAGTGCTGTTACAGGAGTCTTTACCGCATCAGCCAGCTCCTTGAGTGTTACAACCTCAGGAAGTGTGATGGTTCTGATTGCATCCGGATCCTCCTGTGGTGCCTGCTGCTTCTTCTGTGGCTTGTTCTTCACATTCTTCGCAAGTCTGCTGATATCAGCCTCGACCTCCTCAGGTGATCTTCTGTTGCCCTTACGTGGCTTGTTCTTATCTCTGTTGTAGTTATCTCTGTTCTGGCTCTTTAAATCCTTACCCGGCATCTCCTTCGCATCGAAGTCCTTGCGGTCTCTCTTGAATGGTGCTCTCTTCTGAGCTGGGCTGTCATCCTCGTCATCCTTGCCAAATGGCATATTGATACGGTTGCTGAAACGGTTGCCACCATCTCTGTTAAAGCCTCTTCCGCCCTGGTTTCTATCGCCATTGCCGAAGCGTCCGCCACCCTGGTTTCTGTCTCCGTCTCTGTTAAACCTTGGTCTGTCACCCTGGCCGTCCCTGTTAAATCTTGGTCTGTCACCCTGGTTTCTATCACCATCTCTGTTAAACCTTGGTCTGTCATTCTGACCGTCTCTGTTAAATCTTGGTCTGTCACCCTGGTTTCTGTCGCCATCTCTGTTAAACCTTGGTCTGTCGCCCTGACCGTCTCTGCCTCCTCTTGGTCTGTCACTCTGATTTCTGTCGCCCTGGCCATCTCTGCCGAATCTTGGTCTGTCACCCTGATTTCTGTCGCCCTGGTTCCTGTCGTTGCTGAATCTGGCTCTGTCTGAACCGCCCTGTCTGTCGTTGTTAAATCTGACTCTGTTACCGTTGTTATTCATCTTGCCGCCGTTTCTGTCCTCCCTGGCAAATCTTACATGATTGCCAGAACCCTGTCTGGCTGCTGAATTGTCATCCCTTGAAGGATTCTGCTTCTGCGCGTCCGCCTTTGGCGCTGCAGCAGGCTTTGCTGTCTCCGGCTTTGGCTGCTCTGTCTTAGGCGCTGCCTTTGGAGCCTCCTGCTTTGGTGCTGCAGGCTTTGGGGTCTCAGCCTTTGGAGCCTCGGCCTTTGGCGCAGTCTTTGCTCCAAACTTAGCCTTGATTATTCCAACCATCGAATCGTCCAGATTGGACATATGACTCTTGATCTCTATTCCCTTTGCGCCAAGTGTATCTATGATATCTTTATTTGAAATGTTTAACTGTTTTGATAATTCGTGTACTCTGATTTTAGCCAAATGTTACACCTCCATGTTTTCATTTACATTCATGTACTTTATGATCTGATTCCCGAATCCCTCGTCAAGTATCGCAATGGATGTTCTCATCTCATTGCCACTGTACTTGCCAAGCTCATCCTTTGTCCCGTACTCATAATAAGGAATCCCATAATAATTACATTTCTGGTCGAAAAGTTTCTTCGTATTGTCAGAAGCGTCCTTCGCCACAATGACCACGTACGCGCTCTGATTCTTAACTGCTTTCTCTACTGAGAAATTGCCACTGCACAGCCTTCTGGCTCTGGCACACAGAGAAATTAACGAGTAGATCTTGTTATTCTTCAATGTCACGCAGCTCCTTGTCTAATTGTTCATACACCTCAGCAGGTATGCTGACCTTGAAAGCCTTCTCAAGTGCTTTGCTTCCAACCGCCTTCTTAAGGCACTCGGATCTCTTGCATATATAAGCGCCTCTTCCGTTGAGCTTGCCGGTTGCATCAACTGCGAACTGCCCGTCATTGCTTCGGACTATCCTTATCAGCTCACTCTTCGGCATCATCTCACGGCATCCAAGGCATTGCCTCAGAGGTACCTTCTTTGCCATCTCATCACTCCCTATTCTCTATCATGTGCCACTACATCAATGCAAATGATTACTCTTCGTCGTTTGTGTCTACTGTTTCATCTATGTCAAATGAAGCAGCATCGGCATCTTTATCTTCGCTTACTTCATCATAATATTCATCGTCGTTATAAGGATCAAAGTTCTCATCCTCTGGCTGCTCATCAAAGTAACCCATCTCCTCGGCCTTTGAATGGCTCTTGATATCGATCTTGTATCCTGTCAGCTTGGCTGCAAGGCGGGCATTCTGACCCTTCTTACCGATTGCAAGTGAAAGCTGTGTATCAGGTACTACGACAAATGCTGTCTTCTCATCAAGATCAACTGATACGTCCTCAACATCTGAAGGACTGAGCGCATTGTAAATAAACTCAGCAGGGTTCTCACTCCAAGGAATGATGTCGATCTTTTCACCGTTCAGATCTGCAACGACAGCATTTACTCTGTCACCATTGATTCCTACGCATGCTCCAACTGCATCGACGTTCTCATCGTTTGACCATACTGCGATCTTAGATCTTGATCCTGCCTCTCTGCAGAAGCTCTTGATCTCAACTGTTCCGTCTGCGATCTCTGTTACTTCCTTCTCAAAAAGTCTCTTGACGAGCTCTGGATGAGTTCTTGATACAGTGATCCTTGGTCCTCTGTTTGTCTTCTTGACCTCTGTGATATAAAGCTTTATTCTGTCGCCTCTCTCGTAGCTCTCTCCCTCGATCATCTCTGACGGCTTTAAGAGTGCCTCTGTCTTGTCATCAAGGCTCACATTCACGCTGTCTCCAACCTGTCTCTGAACGATTCCTGTTACGATATCCTTCTCCTTCATATGGAAGTGATCGTATATAGCTGCTCTCTCGTTCTCGTTGATTGCCTGAACGATGACATTTCTCGCACGCTGGGCTGCGATTCTTCCAAAGTTCTTAGTTGTGATCTCTATATTTACTGTATCACCTATCTCGTACTTGCTGCTTATCATCTTGGCCTGCTCCAGTGTTATCTGGCATGCAGGATTCTCAACTTCCTCAACAACCTCTTTGGCTGCATATACATGGCACTCACCAGTCTCTCTGTCCAGTGAAACTGTAATGTTCTCGTCTGTATTGAAATCCTTCTTGCAGGCTGTCTTGAGTGATCTCTCTATAGCCTCAAGCAGAACATCCTTGCTAATGTTTCTCTCCTTCTCCAGCTGGTTCAATGCTTCAATGATCTCTGACACCTTTTTATCCTCCTAATATATAAATGCTAATCGTATCATGGAAATATCTTTTCTCGTTATCGTTATCTCTGTCTCATCCTCAAGCTCAATGGTAACTGTATTCTCATCATATGCCTTGAGCACACCCTCGAATTCCTTTGCACCATTCACCTTGGCAAATGTCTTGATCTCCACGACCTTACCTATGCTTCTCTTGAAATCCTTCTCTTTCTTCAGTGGTCTCGTAAGCCCCGGTGAGCTGACCTCCAGTATATAGGCATCTCCTATATAATCATCCTGGTCAAGCAGGTCTCCAAGTGCTCTGTTCACTATCTCGCAATCACCGATCGTGATGCCACCTTCCTTGTCCGCATACACTCTGAGGTAATAATCACTGCCTTCCTTGACGTACTCCACATCAACAAGCTCCAGATTGTTCGCCTCAATGATCGGCATCACAAGTGCCTCCGTCTTTGCTTCAATATCCGCTCTCTTCGTAAATACGACCACCTTTCTGTAAAATATTATCTCCACAACAATTGAGAGTGGGCCAAGGCCCACTCTCATGCTGCAATCTATAACAATCTCACTTATTGTATCATAATTATCAAATAATTCAAGTACAAATATTAACAAATATTTATGCGTTTCTTCTGGCTGCGTCCTCACGGTAATATTTGTCAAGCACCTTGTTCGCCTTCTTGTCGTCAAGAACGCATTTGTTGGACAGTGCAACCTTGACGAGTTCATCCAGTGCTTCCTCCCTAAGTGCCGTGCTCTTAATGTTGACATTTGCAAGCTCTGTGTACGCTCCCATCTTTCTTGTGAGCGCCTCGTACTCCTCTGGAAGCATCCTGTCTATCATATTCCTGATCTGCTTGGATACCGCCTGGCTGTTGCCACCTGTTGTGACTCCCACCACAAGATCTCCGCGGACGATAACGCCTGGAAACAGGAAGCTGCTGAGCTCCTTGTTATCAGCCACATTTACCATGATGCCCCTGTCATTACAATATGTACCTATCTTGGCATTGATCTCCGGGCGCCTGGTTGCCGCCACAACAATGTCTGCATTCTGCAGTATGTCAAGTGCCACGTTGCTCTCATGTACATTTATCCCCTTTATCGCTTTTATATCATCGCACACCTTCGGCGCAATGACCGCTATCTTCGCTCCGAAATACAGCAGCGAATTGATCTTTCTAAGTGCTGCCTTACCTCCACCTACAACTATTACTTTCTTGCCCTCAAGATCGATGTACATTGGAAAGTATGCCATATCTTATCTCCTCCGAATATTCTATAAATCTAGTCATATACTTACTGTGAAAGCTGCTTAAAAAACTTTCACAGCAAATTATAAATGAGGAATTAAGAAATGGCAATTACAAATAACGTTGGTTCACTAAAAATTCAGATAACGAACAACAATTTCTTTCCCGTCGAGGGTGCTTCCGTATACATAAGCCCTACGGGAATGCCCGATTCCACCTCAGAGGAATTTGTCACCGATGAAAATGGTATCGTCATCGACGAAGAGCTTCCCGCCCCCGATGTCGCCTACAGTCTGGAGCCTGGCGACAACCAGCCATACTCGGAATACAACGTGCTTGTGAACGCTCCCGGATACAATGAGCGCTTCATCTCCGGGGTTCAGATATTCTCCGGTGAGAACGGGATCCAGAACATAGAGCTGACACCATCCGATGGAAGCGATACGAACCCTACCGTTCTCGACGCCCACACCCTCTGGGAGCAGTATCCACCCAAGATCGCCGAGGACATGATAAAACCGGTGAATCCATCAGGCGGCATAGTGTTGAGCCGCGTCGTTGTACCTGAGACCATAGTTGTCCATGACGGCGCCCCGGCGGACTCCACCGCCAGGGACTACTATGTTCCATATAAGGATTACATAAAGAATGTTGCCTGTAACGAGATATATTCCACCTGGCCTGATGCAGCCATCCGTGCAAATGTACTGGCGATACAGTCATTTACCCTTAATAGGGTCTATACCGAGTGGTACAGGGGAAAAGGATACGACTTTACTATCACGAGCAATACCGCGTTCGACCAGAAGTGGGTCTACAATGCAACCATATTTGAAAATGTCTCCCAGATCGTCGATGAGATGTTCGCCAACTATCTCTCAAAGCCCAACGTTACACAGCCACTGTTCACCCAATACTGCGACGGCAGACGTGTATCCTGTCCGGGCTGGATGACACAGTGGGGATCAAAATCCCTGGCAGACGACGGTCTTACCGCCATCCAGATTCTCAGATACTATTATGGGGATACAATATACATCAACACCTCGGAGACTATATCAGGTATACCTTCTTCTTATCCGGGCTACGAGCTGACCATCGGCTCAAGCGGTGACAAGGTCTCCCAGCTCCAGAGACAGCTCGCCAGGATCGCACTCAACTATCCTGCCATCGGTACCGTAACCGTCGATGGTTTATATGGTCAGGATACCGCAGATGCCGTGAGAAAGTTCCAGCAGATATTCAATCTTCCGGTTACCGGAGTCACCGACTATAAAACGTGGTATAAAATTTCACAGATATATGTGGGAGTTACCAAGATTGCAGAGAATGTGTAGCACCGCTTCACACACTATGGCATAAAAACACAAAAAAGCTGAAATCATAATGATTTCAGCTTTTAGCAGTTCGTAGGGGAATCGAACCCCTGTTTTCGCCGTGAGAGGGCGACGTCTTAGCCGCTTGACCAACGAACCATAAGTGCTTGTATCCTGCCGCTTCGCTTGCGACCTGTTTAATATAACAGAAACGAAAGCAGAATGCAAGCACTTTTTTTATAAAATTGCAAACTTTTTTCAGATTATTGACTTAATTTGCTCCGCCAGCCTACATAAAGTCAAACAGCGACAGCTGATTTGTCTCCGGCATTCCGTCCAGGATGCCCAGCTCACTCATCTTCTCGATGGTTCCCTTGCCGATCTTTGCACGCTCATTGATCTCCTCCTTGGAGAGGAACGGCCCCTTCTGGGCGGCATCGTAGAGCTGCTGTGCAGCCTTCTCTCCCATTCCTTCTATGGATGCAAAAGATGGCATGATCTTGCCGTCTATTATCTGGAACCTGTCAGCCTTTGCCTTGTATATATCTATTGGAACAAAGTCGTAGCCTCTTGCGTACATCTCGAGAACTATCTTCAGATCCTTGAGCTTGCCCTCGTCCTTGGCTGATCTCTTGTTCTTGTCCACCTTGCTTATCTCATTGATATGAAAGAGAACTCTCTCCTTGCCAAAGCACATCATCTCGTAGCTGAAGTCATCAGCTCTGATACTGAAGAATGCTGTATAGTATTCAAGCGGATAATTGACCTTGAACCAGGCAATTCTCCACGCCATCATGACATAAGCCGCCGCATGGGCCTTTGGGAACATGTACTTGATCTTCTGGCATGACCATACGTACCAGTCCGGTACTCCGTGGGCAGCCATCTCCGCCTTCCAGTCATCCCATTTGTCACATTTGCCCTTGGCAACTATTCCCTTACGAACCTTCTCCATGATGTTGAAGGCAAGTCCGGCATCAAGTCCCATGTGTATCAGATAAACCATAATATCGTCACGACAACAAATGGCTGTCGATATGGTACACTTGCCCGACTTGATGAGCTCCTGCGCATTGCCCAGCCATACATCGGTTCCATGCGCCAGACCCGCTATTCGCACAAGATCTGAGAAACATGTCGGCTTGGCATCTATAAGCATCTGCATAGCAAAGTCCGTTCCGAACTCCGGCACCCCCAGGCTTCCAAGAGGTATCCCATTGATATCCTCCGGTGTGATCCCCAGCGACTTTGTGCTGTGAAACAATTCCATGACATCCTTGTCGTCAAGTCTTATCTTTGTGGCATCAAGTCCCGTCAGATCCTCCAGACGCCTTATCATAGTCGGATCATCATGGCCGAGAATATCGAGCTTCAGCAGATTATGATCGATTGAATGGTACTCAAAGTGCGATGTGATAATATCCGACGTCACATCATTTGCCGGGTGCTGTATAGGTGTAAATGAATATATCTCCTCATGTCTCGGAAGAACTATCATACCACCCGGATGCTGCCCCGTGGTTCTCCTGACACCGGTACATCCCAGGGCCAGACGCTCCATCTCACACCTTCTCTTTGTGACTGTTGCATTCTCCTCAGCGTACTTCTTCGCGGATTTCTCATCCATTCCGGACGCCTTGGCCTCCGCCATGAGATCCTCCTTGGAGTGATCCTTGAAGTAATTATACACATATCCAAATGCTGTCTTTTCCGCAACACCACCTACGGTTCCCGCCTTGAATGCCTTGCCCTTGCCGAAGAGTACCTCGGTGTATGCATGTGCCTTCGACTGATACTCACCCGAGAAGTTCAGATCGATATCAGGCTCCTTGTCTCCGTTGAATCCAAGGAATGTCTCGAATGGTATATCGTGTCCTTCCTTTATAAGCGGTGTTCCACAATTCGGACAGTCTCTGTCCGGCATATCACATCCGCTCATTCCCGAATACGACTTTACAAGCTCTGAATCAAAATCCACAAAGTGGCATTTCGGACAGATATAGTGAGCCGACAGAGGATTTACCTCCGTGATACCGGCCATTGTTGCGACAAATGAAGATCCAACCGAACCTCGGGAACCAACCAGATATCCGTGGTCATTGGAATCCCACACAAGCTTCTGTGCGATGATGTACATAACCGCAAATCCATTTGAAATGATGGAGTGCAGCTCCCTGTCAAGTCTCTCCTGAACCTGAGGTGGCAGGTCTGGGCCATATATCTCATGTGCCTTGGTATAACATATATCCGTAAGTGTCTGATCCGAATTCTCGATGATAGGAGGCGCCTTGTCCGGTCTGACCGGCTCTATCCTCTCTATCATGTCCGCTATCATATTCGTGTTGGTGATGACGACCTCCTTGGCCTTGTCACTTCCAAGATACTGGAACTCTGCCAGCATCTCCTCCGTGGTACGGAAATACAGCGGTGGCTGCATATCAGCATCGTCAAAGCCCTTGCTCTTCATGATGATCGCCCTGTATATATAATCCTCAGGATCAAGGAAATGCACATCACAGGTTGCGACCACTGGCTTGTTGAACATCTCTCCGAGCTCCACGATCCTCTTGTTGTATCCGATCAGGTCGTCCATGGTCTTTGGATTCCTTGTATCCCTCGTCATAAATTCATTGTTGCCAAGCGGCTGTATCTCAAGGTAGTCAAACCAGTTGACCAGTCTCACTATCTCCTCATCCGGCGCATCATCAACTATGGCACGGAACAGCTCTCCCGCCTCACAGGCAGAGCCTATTATCAGACCCTCTCTGTATTTGTTGATGAGACTCATCGGCATACGCGGCCTTCGCGCAAAATATGTCAGATGAGACTCAGATATGAGCCTGTACAGATTGACTCTTCCTATCTCGTTCTTTGCCAGGATGATTCCGTGATATGTCTTATCCTTCTTGATCGCATCAGGTGAGGTGCTTCCAAGGACATTTAGATCATCCATGGTCTTAACATCTCTCTCCTTCAGCATGTCGAGCAGCTTGAAGAATACTTTCGCCGTGGCCTCCGCATCGTCTATGGCTCTGTGGTGATGCGCATTCACGACTTTAAGTTCCTTACACACTCTATCCAGAGTGAATTTTCCGAGCTCCGGCAGCAGTATATGGCTGAGCGTCATGGTATCCAGAACCGTGTTGTCGAACTTAAGTCCAAGCTCCTCCGCATCCATTCTCACAAATCCCGTATCAAATGACGCATTGTGGGCAACCACGATATCGTCACCGCAGAACTCCACAAATCTCGGCACGATCACATCGAACATCGGCGCATCCTTTACCATATCATCATTGATGGATGTGAGCTGTTCTATCTGGTATGGGATAGGCACACCCGGATTTATAAACTCCGAGAATGTATCTACGACCTCTCCGTCCTTCACCTTGACCGCACCGATCTCTATGATCTTGTTGTGCTTCTTGGAAAGTCCCGTTGTCTCTATATCAAATACCACGTATTCCGAATCAAGGCTCTGATTCCTTGAGTTCTTGACCAGATCCTTCAGGTCATCGACAAAGTAACCCTCGACACCATATATGATCTTGAAATCTTTTCTGAGTCCCTTTGTATGGTTTGCTATAGGGAAAGCCTGAACAACACCGTGATCCGTGATCGCTATGGCAGGGTGTCCCCAGTCGCTGGCTCGCTTCACGATGGTCTCTATATCGACCACGCTATCCATCTCGCTCATCTTGGTATGCATGTGAAGCTCGACACGCTTCTCAGGATATGTATCCATACGAGGTACACGGAAGTCCTGAATGTGCTTCATACCGAGCACTCGGCATATCATAACCTCCTTGGCATACGAGTCGAACTCGGCAAGGCCCTTCATCCTATAGAACTTACCCTTCTGTATCTCCTCGCGGTAGACCTCCATATCCTCAGGACTGCAGAACATCTTGAAGCCTATGGTGTCTGTGAAATCTGTTATATATCCCGTCAGTATGATCTTGCCATTTCGGAGCTCTCTCTCCTCAGTGCTCATGATCTGTCCGTGGATGACGACCTCTCCGATACCATCGTTGATGCTGGATATCTCAAGCAGCTTGCCCTCCACATCTCTTCCTATGAACACCTCTGGATCATCTGAATATCTTCGCCTTCTTCCGAACTTCTCCTTTTCACCGCCATTTTTCTGGCCTGAATCGCCGCCGGAGGATGCAGGAGCAGCCTTCTTCTCATCAGGCTTGTGTCCCTCGCTCTTCTTATCTTCCTTCTTCGACACTCCGAGCTTATCCTTGCCCACGGCCTTTCCATCCACGATGATGTCGCCATGATCCCTGAGGTTGTTCAATATGGCATCTATCTTCTGCTGCTCAACAAGTGCACTGGCTCTCCTCAGCTTCTCCTTGTCCGCCTCACTGTACTCAAATGCAACATTGACATTCAGGTCAAATCTCTCCTGGAACATCTCCTCCATATACGCCTTTATTTTCTCAGCGTGTATATGCGCTATCTTACTGTCCTCTATAGCTATGGTTATCGCGTCTCCGTCACAGTACAGTTCTCCTATCGATCTGGATATAAGCCTGTAGCCCACATTGCTGAATGATCTTATATCGTAGAGTATGCTGTCCTGATATGCTTTGACTATTGCTTCGAGATTGTACTGTGTAGAAAGTGTATAGTGCTCCCGTATCTGGACCGTATACCTTTTATTGCCAAATACAAACTTACGGATACACTCCTCCGCCTTTTCTATATTCGGTCTGCTTATTATATGTCTCGATCTTATGTCAACCTGCAGGATATTTTTACTGTCATATATCGTGACTTTTGTCACATACACCTCGGTGAACAGACCTGCAAGCTCCTTAGTCATCTCCACTCCGGGGAACACCGTCATGAAGAGCTCCGCCTGCTCATTTCCGGCATCTGAAACCGCCGTTGCAGAGCCATCATTACTCTCATTTCCACTCACTGAGCCTTCCCGTGTATCAGCATCAGCCTCGCACCCCTCGACCATATCGCCACCAGTGCCATCACTGACCACGTCTTCGTCCTCGGCATCTTCCTCCATATCATCTGCGATATGCCAGTCCGAGTCGTGAACATCCGCCTGGGTGTACGATGCGCTCTCCTGCTGCATATCAGCATACATCTGGCTCTCATACATCTCCTGTTCAGCCATCTGGGCTTCATAATCCATCTGAGTCTGCATCTCATCGGCATACATCTGATCTATATTCTCTTGTTCCAAAATACGATCTTCGTTGTTCAATCCTATTCACTCCAATTATCTAACTCGCGCTTCAGCGCCGGTATAAATTCATCCTCACTGAGTTTGCCAACTATCTCACCCTTTTTGATGAGCAGTCCGCAGCCCTTGCCTCCTGCAATACCAAGGTCTGCCTCCTTGGCCTCTCCCGGGCCGTTCACCACACACCCCATAACTGCGACTTTAATATTGAGATGGTCATAGTCTGACACAAGCTTTTCAACCTTGTTTGCAAGTCCGATAAGGTCAATCTCAGTACGTCCACAGGTCGGACATGACACAAGTTCTACTCCGCCCTTTCTGAGTCCAAGAGCCTTGAGAATAAGCTTTGCCGACAGGATCTCATCCACCGGATCTCCTGTCAGGGACACTCTTATCGTATCGCCTATTCCCTCATGGAGTATGATTCCAAGTCCCACCGATGATTTGATATTTCCTCTTGTGACAGTTCCTGACTCCGTGATTCCCACATGCAGAGGGTAATCTGTCTTGTCCGCGATGAGCTCATGGGCCCTCACGCACATCATAACATCAGACGACTTGATACTTATGACTATGTTGTGATAGTCAAGCTCCTCGATCATGCGCACCTTGTCAAGAGCACTCTCTACTATTCCCTCTACGGTCACTCCGCCGTACTTCTCCACGAGATTCTTCTCCAGAGAACCACTGTTTACACCGACCCTTATAGGAATATTTCTCTTTCTGGCAGCCTCGACTACCTTTGCCAGCTTCTCCTGTCCTCCGATATTTCCCGGATTTATCCTGATCTTGTCCACACCATTTTCTATGGCCTTTATGGCAAGCCTGTAGTCAAAATGTATATCGCCCACAAGCGGAATGTGGATCTGTTTCTTTATAGCCGGGATTGCATCTGCTGCAGCCTCATCGTTTATCGTACATCTGATTATGTCACATCCGGCCTTCTCAAGCTGGAGTATCTGTGCAACCGTAGCCTCCACATCGCTCGTCTTTGTGTTGGTCATGGACTGTATAAGTATCGGATTGCCTCCGCCTATAACCCTGTCACCTATGTGGATCTCTCTTGTCTTCATATATACTCACAGCGCCAGTACATAAGCACTGGCGCCTTTCCTCCTTCTTTAAATTGTCTTTAACTGAAAAATACATTCTTTATATCATTGAACAATATTACGACCATGAGGATCATGACCAGAACAAATCCCACAAATGTGACTATGTTTTCCTTGTCCTTCGGAACCTTCCTCCTGGTTATAAGCTCGATCAGCAGGAACAGGAAACGTCCTCCGTCAAGTCCCGGTATCGGAAGCATATTCATGATTCCAAGGTTGGCCGAGAGAAGCACTATATAGTTCATCCAGTTGAGGAGAACCGTAAGGACATCGACCTTTGCAGCCTCATTGAACGTATCGTTCATGGACTTTGCCACACCCACAGGGCCGGACACCTCATCTGAGCTGACCTGTCTGGTGACTATGAGCTTAAGGCTCAGGAACGTGGCCTTGACCCAGTATCTGACCTCATAGGCAGAATACTTCATCAGCTCGCCAAAATTCTGTGGCAAGACATAACCGCAGCTTACGATTCCCACCTTATAACCTGCACTTGTCTCCACCGGATATACAGTCGTATCGTACACCGTGCCATCCTTCTTCTGCATCTTGAGGTCTATAGGAGAACCGTCCCCATATATCTCAAGATATATCTGAAGCTCCCTGAAGTTCTTGATTTTGCTTCCGCCGATCTCAAGGACGGTATCTCCATCCTCTATCCCGGCCTGCTCCGCAGGATAAACTCCATTGAACTCCTTGACAACATCCGCATACTCGCTTTCCTTCGCCATCTCGCTGTCGTACACCCTGCCGATAGTCGCAGGATCTGTACCACAGAAGTGGATTATGACCGCTGAAAAGATAAATGCTATAACTATGTTCATGAACGGACCGGCAAGGACCTCCGCCATACGCACCCATATGGACTTCTTCTCAAATGCGTTCTCGTCATCCTCATGACCTTCCTCGCCTTCGCTTAGCAGCATACAATAACCGCCCAGAGGTATGAGTCTCAGTGAATACTGTGTATCCTTCTTGGTAAACGAGAAGAGCTTTGGGCCAAGTCCCATGGAAAACTCAATTACCGATATATGATTGATCTTTGCGACAATAAAATGTCCAAGCTCATGAAAAAATATTATCACACCAAATACTAGAATTATGAGAATTATGTTCAATCTACCACCTGCTTTCTACAAAATCATATACCCAGCGCTCAGTGTCGAGTATCTGTGACACGTCAGGGTTTTCTATAACTGTATGACTCGCCATACACTCCTCTATTATCCTGTATATATCGAGGAAGCGTATCTTCCTATCAAGGAATTTTGCCACTGCGCACTCATTTGCCGCATTGAATACAGTCGGCATTGAACCGCCATCTGCTATGGCAGAATACGCATACTTTAATCCCTTAAATGTATCCATGTCCGGCTTCTCAAGAAGAATCGAGTTCATAGTCCAGAAGTCCAGTCTGTCACCGGCCATGTATCTTCTCTCCGGATAACACAAAGCGTACTGTATCGGAAGCTTCATGTCCGGAGTTCCAAGCTGTGCTATGACTGCGCCATCCCTGTACTCAACCATCGAGTGGATTATGCTCTGTGGCTGGACTACCACCTGGATATTCTCCGGCTTCACATCAAAGAGCCACTTTGCCTCTATAACCTCAAGTCCCTTGTTGACCATGGTTGCTGAATCTATTGTTATCTTTCTTCCCATACTCCAGTTTGGATGCTTGAGCGCATCCTCCACCTGAACATTCTCAAGAAATGCGGTATCCCTTCCCCTGAAAGGCCCACCTGACGCTGTGAGCAGTATCTTCTCCACATCGCCGTGCACATTTCCCTGAAGGGACTGGAATATAGCGGAATGTTCGCTGTCAACAGGCAGTATCGCTACATTCTTCTCCGCCGCCAGCGGCATGATGATATGTCCAGCTGTCACCAGAGTCTCTTTATTGGCAAGTGCTATGTCCTTTCCCGCATTTATGGCTGCTATAGTCGGTCTTATTCCGATCATGCCAACTATTGCCGTGACAAGGATGTCTGATGACGAAAGCTCTGCTATCTCTATCAATCCGTCCATGCCCGCAACAACTCTTATGTCAGTGTCCGCAAGGCACTCTCTGAGTCTCGCAGCATTCTCTTCACTCCATATTCCCACAACCTCAGGCGAAAACTCCCTCGCCTGTTTTTCCAGGAGCTCTATATTACTTCCGGCGGCAAGCGCCACTATATTCAGATCTTCCTGAACCCTAACTATCTCAAGGGTCTGTGTTCCAATTGAACCTGTAGAGCCAATTATCGCTACATTCTTCATGTTATCCTCCTGTATCCGGATTTACCGGATCATCTAATATAATAGGCAGTATCCAGTGAACCCACTGGGCACTGCCCATCATGTATCCTACAGCAGATATACAAGCAGATAATAAATTATCGGTGCTGTAAATATTATGCTGTCAAATCTGTCCAATATTCCTCCGTGACCCGGAATCAGCTTTCCGTAGTCCTTGATGTCGTTATTTCTCTTTATCGCAGATGCTGCCAGATCTCCAATAACCGCCGGAAGTGCACCGACAGCGCCGACAACTGCAAAAAGTAATGGCGCATAGTTCATGGTGTCTACATACTTATCAAACAGTATGCCAAACACTGCCCCGAATACACCTGCTCCAACGATACCGCCGATAAGACCCTCTATGCTCTTCTTAGGGCTGAGCACAGGTGCCATCTTGTGCTTTCCGAGGGCTCTTCCCACGAAGTAAGCACATGTATCATTTATCCATGAGCTGACAAATATCAGCAGGACAAGTACCAGTCCATGCTCCATGTTTCTTATGAGATATACAAATGACAGCATGACACTTACATAGAAGAAATCCATAAATGCCGCCATGATCTGTTTATCACTGTATGTTGGGAATGTCAGCACATACACAGCAAGCATAACCAATAAATATATGACCATCATAGGAACAATAATGTCCATACGATCCAGGTATATGGCTATATAATACAGAACTGTCGCCAGGTAACACACGATTCCCGGAGTCTTCTTGTTCACTCCGTATACTCTGAGCAGCTCCATATTGCCCACAAGGGATACCAGAGCCATAAGGCCGCATGTTACTATCCCTCCAAAATATAATGTGATGGCCAGTATCACTACCAGAACCGCACCACTTATCACTCTCTGTTTCATTAACTAATATCCTCCGGATAACTATTTTGCATCTCCGAATCTTCTCTCTCTCTTATTGTAGTACCTCACGGCTTCTATCAGAGAATCCATGTCAAAATCAGGCCACAGTGTATCTGTGAAATAAAACTCAGAATATGCAAGCTGCCATGGGAGGAAGTTGGATGTTCTCTCCTCACCGCTTGTCCTTATTAGCAGATCAGGATCAGGCACACCCTTTGTGTCGAGATATTCCGCAAACAGGCTCTCGTCAATGTCATCCGCACTGATCTTTCCCGCATCGGCATCCTTCATGATCTTCTTCACCGCCCTGACAATCTCATCACGTCCACCGTAATTTATCGCTATATGGAACTGAAGTCCTGTATTCCCCGCAGTCTCCCTCTCCAGATCATCCATCTTCTGAACTATATCCTCCGGGAGGCCCTCTCGCTTACCTATGAGGTTAACCTTCATGTTGGAGTTGTTAGATCTCTCTATACTGTCAACCAGGTACTTTCTGAAAAGATTCATGATACCTGTGACTTCCTCAACAGACCTCTTCCAGTTCTCCGTGGAAAAAGCATACACTGTAAGATACTTTATTCCAAGCTTATCGCAATTTTCACATATAGCCTCAAGAGCCTTCGCACCCTCTGCGTGTCCATAGTTTCTGGGAAGAAATCTCTTCTTTGCCCATCTGCCATTTCCATCCATGATCACAGCCACGTGCTCCGGCACATTAAGTAATTCTCCGTTAATCTCTCTCTTCATATTCTCTCCGCATTCCATTTGAGGGATACATCATATCCATGATTATTATACTGTCATGATCTCCTTGGATTTTGACTCAACAGCCTTGTCGATCTGACCAACGTACTTGTCTGTGAGCTTCTGGATCTTGTCCTCGTTGTCCTTGAGCTCGTCCTCGCTTATGTCTCCGTTCTTCTCCATCTTCTTGATGGCATCGTTGGCATCACGTCTGATGTTTCTTATAGCGACCTTTGCGCCCTCACCCTTCTTCTTGATATCCTTGACGAGCTCTTTTCTTCTGTCCTCTGTGAGCTCTGGGAAGTTGAGGATGATGTTTCTTCCATCGTTGTTAGGTGTGATTCCAAGATCAGAATTCATGATAGCCTTCTCTATCTCCTTGACAAGTGATGGCTCCCATGGTGCGATGACCAGTGTTCTGGCCTCTGGAACAGTTATATTTGCAAGCTGCTGCATAGGTGTTGGAACTCCATAATACTCAACCTTGATCTTGTTGAGGATGTTAGGGTTCGCTCTTCCTGCTCTGATGGTAGCATACTCAGCCTCAAGATTCTCAACTGACTTCTGCATCTTCTCTTCGTACTGTGTTAACATGATTCATTCCTCCTGGATTATATCTTTTTCTTATTATTTTCCCTTTTATTCCGCATTCACATATGTTCCGGTGAAACCGCCTGTAACGGCTTTCACTATGCTGTTCTCATCATTCAGGCCAAACAGCATCATAGGCATCTTGTTCTCCATGGCAAGAACTGCTGAGGCAAGATCTATTACTCCGAGCTTGTTGTCTACTATATCGCTCATCTTCATGCTGTCATACTTCTTAGCGTTCGGATTGGTCTTAGGATCACTGTCATATACTCCATCGATGGCCTTACCTGAAAGAATGACATCTGCCTGAACCTCTATTGCCATAAGCACTGTCGCCATATCTGTTGAGAAATATGGATGGCCGATTCCACCTGCAAAAAATACGACATCTCCCTGCTCCATATATGCGATTGCCTTGTCCTTGTCAAAAAGCTCAGTCATATTACCACATACAAATGGTGTCAT
>OJNN01000100.1_pt1 | contig 35178 bp, 22 predicted proteins | sample 1597851 | NCBI WGS metagenome assembly OJNN01 (sample SAMN01915222, study PRJEB22387) | human gut metagenome | isolation source: stool | host: Homo sapiens | place: USA | reverse complement strand
TGACGAAAAATCCATTCGCCAGCCGACCACCTCATTTGTGCGGTGTTACCTTAAAGCAACAACGTGTATTTTGCGGATGTGATTCGGTAAAATACAGCACATCACCCAGCAGGCTACACGCGGATTCAAGCTGCGTGTAGCCTGGTTTTTCAGAAAGGAACTTGCTTATGGAATACTGCAATCCGCTTGATTTGGCGTACAAGTTCCAGCACTACGGCAAAGCCGCCCACCGGGAAGCTGCCGATCCTACGCTGGTTCTCTTCAAGGGCACCTATTACCTGTTCGCCAGCATGAGCGCAGGCTTCTACTATTCCAACGATCTTGCCAGCTGGCAGTGGCATGAGAACCGCAATCTGGATATGTACCTGTATGCTCCGGACGCAAGGCAGATCGGCGACTATCTGTATTTCTGCGCGTCCAGCAAGGGCGAATCCAGCACCATCTGGCGGACGAAGGCTCCTCTGTCCGACCAGTTTGAGAAGGTCAGCGCACCCTTTGATTTCTGGGATCCGGCGATTTTCTCGGATGATGACGGCCGGGTGTACCTGTACTGGGGCAGTGCCAACGACCGTCCCATCTATGGCACCGAGCTGGATCCCGCCACCATGACGCCCATCGGCGAACGCAAATCCCTCATCTATGGGGACAAGAATAGCCATGGCTTTGAGCGTTTCAACTTCCCAGGCAAAAAGAAAAAGGATCGTCCTGAGCTTGAGCAGACGCTGTACGACATCTTTTTTGGCAGCGGCGACCCGTTCATGGAAGGCCCCTACATGAGCAAGCTGAACGGTCGGTATTACCTGCAGTATAGCGCGCCAGCCACGGAAGAGTCCATTTACAGTAACGGCTATGTGGTGGGTGATGCGCCGCTGGGTCCCTTCACCTTCGGCGTGAATTCCCCCTTCAGCTCCCGTCTGAGCGGATTCATCACTGCCGCAGGCCATGGCAGCACCATGGAGGATCGTTACGGAAATTTGTGGCATGTGGCCAGCATGGGCATCAGCGTCAACGCTGATTTTGAACGCCGCGTCGGCCTGTTTCCCGCAGGCGTGGATCAGGATGGTCTGCTGTTCTGCAATCAGAATTTCGCCGATTATCCGTTGGAAATTCCCCAAGGTAAATTTGATCCCTGGTCGATCAAGCCCCGCCACATGCTGCTTTCCTACCGCAAGCCGGTGGAAGCGTCATCCTTTGCGGAGGGGCATCCTGCCCAGCTGTCTGTGGATGAAAGCATCAAGACCTGGTGGACAGCCAGGGGAAGCAAAGGCGAATGGCTGAATCTGGATCTGGGCGAACCGTGCAGCGTGCATGGGATTCAGATTAACTTCGCGGAAGAGGGCATCCCAGTCATGCAGATGCCGCCTGAGGCGTGCGGTCTGCCCGGCGCAGTGGGCGGGCGCTATGTGGACTCTGGCAAGCAGCTGCGCACCCGCTACCTGCTGGAAGGCAGCCTCGATGGCGAGAACTGGACAACGCTGGTGGATGCCCGGACGACGGAGGACGACCGCAGCCATCCCTACCATGTGCTGGCTCAGGACACGCAGCTGCGATTTGTGCGCATCACCTGTGAGGAGACGCCCTACAACAGCCTCGTGAGCATTTCCGGCCTGCGCGTATTTGGCATCGGCAATGGCGAAAAACCTCAACGGGTCGCAGGCGGCCATGCCGTTATGGAGGATCCCATGACCTGCCGCCTGACCTGGGACAAGGCGGAGGGCGCCACGGGCTACAACGTGCGTTTCGGCATTGCGCCCGACAAACTTTATGCCAGCTACCAGGTGTATGGCAGCGAAGAAGCCTTCATCACGACGCTGAATGCTGGGGAAACCTACTATTATGCCATTGACGCCTATAACGAAAACGGCGTGACCGAGGGCGGCGTCAACAAAATGTAACGATCAGGCCTGCGCGTACCAAACCCGGTACGCGCAGTTTCTTTTTCCTGAAAGCCGTACAGTGCCTTCATCAGCCGAACAGTGTCCAGGTTGATGCGATCCTCCGCTCCGTCCATACGGAGCAGCTCTCGAACACGTCCAACGCCGGGTGCCGCTTCAGGTCTTCCGCCATCTGGCTGCGGCAGGCGTTATGGACGTAGATGAACGCTATCCGCTGCAAATGTCATGCTCTGATTTGCACAGCAGCTTTTCCACCCTGGCAGGCTTTAGGACCCCGCCCAAATCCGCCACCTGCTCGTTGATCGAGATGACCGGCATGGATATCACGACGCAGGCCCGGATCTTCTCTATGTCTGTAATGTACTTGACCTGTATCCCAAGGGCATCGCTGACATATTGAGTCTGTATAAAGGCAGCATACCAGCAAGATCAATCTTCGTCCCCGTAAATACCTCGGCTGGAGATTTCCCTTTGAAGTTTTCTTCAACCACCTGTTGCACTTGACTTGACAATTAAAGATCAAACGACAGTCCGGTGCTGCACCCACCGCGCCTCAGTTTGCACCCAAATGCACCCAATGTAAAACGAAAGGGTTATTGCAAAACGATAGCCGGGAATTGTATTAGTTTTTGAGTCATTTCACAGTGATGAGCCAGTTTCGTGAGAAGGTGGCTCGTTTTTATGTGCATGGATATGAAAAATCCGCCTCCGTGAATGGGAGGCGGACAGTGTTTTAGTTACCAGTCCAAAGGATATGTATCATCGGACATTGCATGCCTTCCGCGTTATTATTTCTTCTCATTCGCAATACTGTCAAGTGTTCTGCTAATCGCATCGTCACTTGTGACAGCATGCGAGCCATCCATGTATTCCGCCTTGCCAAAGCCAAGAATGCAGACAAATACGGTGTTCAGCAGCACCAATCCCCAACCGAAACCCGTGCTTTGGTTGAATGCGTGCGCAAGATCGATGGCTGCTTTGATAGCAATGTAGATGCCATAAAACGGAATCAGCAGCAGGAACATTTTCGCCCCCTGACCATACAGCACTTCAAACTGAACGTAGATATTATAGAACGGAATAATTCCTTCCCAGCCTTGTCTGCCCATCTTCTGATAAACTCTCCAATTGGCCGCCAAACTAACAACCAGCAGCAAAAAACTAATGACGCTCATCGTATTCTCTCCTTTTCCAGTTTGTCCATTTTATCGCTTCGGCTGTGCTCTTTTCTTTTCTCTACGGCTATCCAGCAATTTTCCCAGCCATGCGATTGTGGATAGCAAATCACTGTCCGTTCCTCCTTTCCCTCGCGATTTCTTTCTTCTATTTTACCCTTCCCTCGAAAAAAGTCAAGTGTTTTCTTGAAGAATTATATATTTCTGACATTTCTAACAAAATCATGCCAAATTGTTGTGTATCTTCACAACGACTTTCGTGTCTGCGTGTAACCACCTTTCAGAAAATCGGTTTTTTCTGAAATCAGCTGCCTCAAATCCCCCCTCCAAATTTCAAATTCGCACAGAAAACGCGCCCGCCGACCTTCCGACGAGCGCGTTTATACTATTGGGGGCTCTACTCCCGAATTCAGTGCAGGACTTGCTGGACACCACAGTTATCACATTTACACAAATGAGGCGGTCAGCCGCCGAGTTGTGCGGTGTTGCTTTAAATTACTTCTTATTCTTCTGCTCCACCATCGCCTTGACCTTCAGCGGCAGACCGAGCAGGTTGATGAAGCCCGCGGAATCCTTGTGGCTGTACAGGTCGTGGCTGTCGCCGAAGGTGGCGATTTCCTCCATGTACAGGCTGTTCGGCGACTTCACGCCCACGTTGATGCAGTTGCCCTTGTACAGCTTCAGCTTCACCGTGCCGTTGACCGCCTGCTGCGTGCTGTCCACAAACGCGGAGAGCGCCTCGCGCAGGGGCGTGTACCACATGCCGTCGTACACCAGCTCCGCGAACTTGCTCGCGACCAGCTCCTTGTAGTGGCTGGTGGCGCGGTCAAGCGTGATGGATTCGAGGATGCCGTGCGCGGCGTAGAGCATCGTTCCGCCGGGGGTTTCGTACACGCCGCGGGACTTCATGCCCACCAGACGGTTCTCCACCAAATCCGCGCAGCCAACGCCGTTGCGACCCGCGATTTCGTTCGCCTTCGTCAGCAAATCCACCGCGTCCAGCTTTTCGCCGTTGATGGCGACCGGCACGCCCTGCTCGAAGTCCACCGTGACGTATTCGGGCTGATCAGGCGCTTTTTCAGGCGTGACCATCGTCAGCAGCAGGTCTTCCGGCGGCTCGTTCCACGGATCTTCCAAATCCGCGCCCTCGTGGCTGATGTGCCAGATGTTGCGATCCATCGAATACGGGCGATCCTTCTTGACCGGGACGGGGATGCCGCGCTTTTCGGCGTAGTCAATTTCCTCCTCGCGGGTCTTGATGTCCCAGATGCGCCACGGCGCGATAATCTGCATGTTCGGGTCGAACGCCTTGATGGTCAGCTCGAAGCGGACTTGGTCGTTGCCCTTGCCGGTGCAGCCGTGGCAGATGGCAGTGCAGTTCTCCTTGTGGGCGATTTCGACGAGGCGCTTGGCAATCAGCGGCCGCGCGAAGGACGTGCCCAGCAGGTACTTGCCCTCGTAGACCGCGCCCGCCTTGAGCGTCGGCCAAATGAAGTCCTCGACAAACTCCTTGCGCAGGTCTTCGATGTACAGCTTTTCCGCGCCGCACTTTTTCGCCTTCTCGTGGAGGGGCTCCAGCTCTTCGCCCTGCCCGACGTCGCCCGCAACGCAGACCACGTCGCAGTCATAATTTTCCTTCAGCCACGGCACGATAATCGAGGTATCCAGACCACCGGAATAAGCCAGCAATACGCGCATCTTCGCCATAACAATCGACTCCTTTATCTTCATCCTGATTTTCATCATTTTTGTGTCCGTCTGCCGGACAAGATGGATTATACACCAAAATGAATAAAAATGCAATATGTCTGCATAAACTTTCTCGGATTTTTTCGGAGGATGATGCCGTTCGGTTTCTCTGCACGCCCCGTGCAGATTGCAACGTGTAATTTCCCGCCACGCTCCTGCGACCTTTTCACTTTGCCTCCACACGCTCCGTGCAGATTGCAACAGATGCTGCCGATTCTGTACGCCAAGCATCCCAAGCTTTGCCTCCACACGCCCCGTGCAGATTGCAACGGCATCCCGGTTTCCTCCGGCGGGAACTACACGGACCTTTGCCTCCACACGCCCCGTGCAGATTGCAACAGTGCGGAAAAAAAGCGCAAGGAACGCAAAAGGCCTTTGCCTCCACACGCCCCGTGCAGATTGCAACGTGGGAGGATGCTCGACAACCAAATCGCGAGGACTTTTCTTTGCCTCCACACGCCCCGTGCAGATTGCAACTTAACCGGTGCTTTCGCTGATGCCGCCAGCCAAGCTTTGCCTCCACACGCCCCGTGCAGATTGCAACAAGGTCTTTGTCAACCCAGACAGCCAATTCGCCACTTTGCCTCCACACGCCCCGTGCAGATTGCAACATAATTGTATCTATATTTTCAGCGCTGAAACCTCCTTTGCCTCCACACGCCCCGTGCAGATTGCAACGAGCAACTTTCTTTATGGTTGAAACTCTTTCGTCCTTTGCCTCCACACGCCCCGTGCAGATTGCAACCAGTCCGTGATGGCAGGACGCTCATAGCAGAGACAACTTTGCCTCCACACGCCCCGTGCAGATTGCAACGTAACGCCCACGAACCATTTCATCCGGGCAGGCTCTTTGCCTCCACACGCCCCGTGCAGATTGCAACCGCAAAATCAAGCCGCCGGGCTGCGTCTCGGCAGCTTTGCCTCCACACGCCCCGTGCAGATTGCAACGCCACAGACCTGCGTGCGAAATTTGTGGCGCAGCACCTTTGCCTCCACACGCCCCGTGCAGATTGCAACGCGTGCGTGATGCGCCCACGCGCGCGGTAGTGCTTTGCCTCCACACGCCCCGTGCAGATTGCAACAGCGAGTGGCAAGCGCGGAGAGTAGCTCAGACGCTTTGCCTCCACACGCCCCGTGCAGATTGCAACGAAAGGAGAATACTATGCAGATTCCGTCTTTTCTTTGCCTCCACACGCCCCGTGCAGATTGCAACTCCGTTATTGCCCCAGCCGCAGAAAACGAAGAGCTTTGCCTCCACACGCCCCGTGCAGATTGCAACTTGTTTACCCGCTTCAATTCACGGTAACAAATGCTTTGCCTCCACACGCCCCGTGCAGATTGCAACATAATTTGACTACTCCAGCCGATGACAGCGCAAGCCTTTGCCTCCACACGCCCCGTGCAGATTGCAACGATGGGCATCAGCATCCGTCAGGCTCAGTACACGCTCTTTGCCTCCACACGCCCCGTGCAGATTGCAACTGCAGAAATGCACAGAATGCAATATGCACTTTTCAGAACGTGTGTTGAGTCGGTAGATAGCTTTTCAGTATTGAACAAAGCAATGCTGCGCTGACTATTTTCCCGAAACTCTTCTGCTGTCAAGGCAACCTTTGTTGCCATTAGCGACAGCCCCGGACGGACAATCGACCGGTTTTGTTGGTGCGAACCGCACCGGATTTTCATGTTAGCTGATGATTCGCCTGATGCCCATGCTGGGAATCGTATGCGGCAGTTCTGAAAGCCGCTGAATCGTCATATGATGATACGCAACAAATTGAGGATAGTCACGTTGGAGTGCCTCGCGGTCAAATACTCGGTAAAGTTCTTCCCCAAACTCTTTCTGTAATTCCTTCCTATTATATTCCGGCAAGTCTCTTCTGCAATGCTGAAGCAGGAACGCCGAGTACAAATCGCGCTGAATGCGTTCACCGTCTGGCATAATGTTCCAGCGGTTTTCAAGTGCCTTCTTGATGCAAGTGTCTGTCTGGTGGTTGTACTGACTGGCGCACACATGCGTGTCAACCTCTTTCACCCCTTCCAGCCCGCGTGACTGGCATTTCTGTTTCAGCATCGTAATCAGCATGGCAGGTGCTTTGTTTGCAATGGACTTTCCAAAGCGCTTTTTGCGTTTATACCGTCCTGTCTTTTCGGAAATCTCCGTTTTATTTGCCCTGTGCGCTAAATCGCAGTAACTCATGTTCTCCACAAAGAAGCAATCACCCAGCGTCAGCAGGTAATTCGCCAATTCGTTATGCTGCTGTTTTCGGATATCCGCCTGATGATGCTGAATCATAGCATACTGGTGCTGAATCCGCTTATATCGCTTGGAATTGTTCCACGTCAGTTTCACCCCTTGCTTAATGCTACCATCCGGCTTATAATTTCCCGGATTCATCGCCCGTCGGCTTCTGTCCATTTTACGCTGTAAGCGTCGCTTTTCTTGCTCTATGTTCTGCACACGGTCAGCCAATTCCAGCAGATTAACCTCCTTATCGGTCGAGTATGCCAGCGTTCGCGTGCCAATGTCGATGCCGACGACACCATGCCCGACGGGATGCTTCGGCGCACCGCTTATCGAATCACGCTTCACCGCCGGTTTTCCTTCCAAAGCAAGCTGTGCGTACCAATGCGTCTTCGTTTTGCCGTCTTTGCGTAGAATACGGACGTATTTCACGCGCTTGCTGAGCATTTCCGTTTCATAATCGTTGTCAGGGGACAGTTTCAACGGAAGTTTCAGCCCTTTCCATTCGACATAGCTGCCGCGAAAAATTATTTCGATGCCGCCGCTCTTTCCCGCCTGTGAATACCCTCTCAGTGAGGATAGTTCTCCCTTTTTCTTGAAGTGTACCATCTTTCCATCTTTTGAAAGCAGCACTTTTTCAAACGCCGTCCAAGCTTGTGACGCAATTCCATGAACTGCCACGCTTGAAGCAATGTTATCCTTGAAATGCGGATAATAATGTTTCATATCCGCCTTAAAGTGGTTTTCGCTAAGTCCATTTTGATCCAGCAATTGTCGTTTCTTTTTCCAAAGTTCTTTTGTTTCTTCTTGCTTCGCGTTTTCCAGCTTCTGTTCAATTTCTTGATATTGCTGCGTTCTTTCGAGTTTGCGCAGTTTCTTCAACTCCGCATGAACTATCGTATTATAGATTTGTCTACCAATTTCAAAGCGTTTTTCAAGGCGGTCGGACTGCCACTTTTCCAATTTAAGCGGCAACGTGAGGCAACAAGTATCTGTGCTACTCCTTTTCACGCGCTTCCCTCCCCTTCCTTTGCTTTTCCACCCCATTATACCGCATCTTCCGCACATTTTCAAGCAAGAACAGCAAATTCGACATTCATCCGCTGTTTTTTTACTGTACAGCGCTTTTTGCATTTGTCCCCTTCGCCCATCTATTCGCCGTTCCATTCATTTTGTTCCGAAAACGTATTAAATTGTGAAAAAAATATCGTTAAAATCGTGTCAGCCACTTGACAAGAGCTTAACAATCTGCTACACTGTTCTCGTCACCCCGACAAACACCGACATTCCCCGTTCGCGGGCGCATCCCCGCAGGACGGATGAAGCATAAGGAGAGAGTATCATGGCGAAAGAGTATCCGATCGTCGATAGCGTGGAGAGCTTCGAGGCGGCCCTCGCCCGCGTCCGCGCGGCACAAAAGGTCTATGCGACCTACACGCAGGAGCAGGTGGACAAGATTTTCAAAGCAGCTGCCCTCGCCGCGAACAACATGCGCATCCCGCTGGCGAAGATGGCGGTGGAAGAAACCGGCATGGGCGTGGTGGAAGATAAGGTCATCAAGAACCACTACGCCGCTGAATACATCTACAACGCCTACAAGGACACGCAGACCGTCGGCGTGCTGGAGCGCGACGAAGCGTTCGGCATGATGAAGGTTGCAGAACCTATCGGCGTCGTCGCGGCGGTCATCCCGACCACCAACCCCACATCTACCGCCATTTTCAAGACGCTGATTTGCCTCAAGACCCGCAACGGCATCATCATCTCTCCCCATCCGCGCGCGAAGAAGTCCACCATCGCCGCCGCGAAGGTTGTGCTGGAAGCTGCTGTGGCTGCCGGCGCGCCCGAAGACATCATCTCGTGGGTCGATGTTCCCTCGCTGGAGCTGACCAACATGGCGATGAAGGAAGCCGACATCATCCTTGCCACCGGCGGCCCCGGCATGGTCAAGGCGGCATACTCCTCCGGCAAGCCTGCCCTGGGCGTCGGCGCTGGCAACACGCCCGCGATTATCGACGAATCCGCTGATGTGAAGGTGGCCGTCAACTCCATCCTGCACTCCAAGACGTTCGACAACGGCATGATCTGCGCGTCCGAGCAGTCCACCATCGTACTGGACAGCATCTACGACGCGGTGAAGGCGGAGTTCGCCAAGCGCGGCGCGTACTTCCTCGAAGGCGAAGAGCTGGACAAGGTGCGCAAGACCATCATCATCAACGGCGCGCTGAATGCCAAGATTGTCGGTCAGAAGGCGCACACCATCGCCAAGCTCGCGGGCGTGGACGTGCCGGAAACCGCCAAGGTGCTGATTGGCGAAGTTGAATCCGTGGATATTTCCGAAGAGTTCGCGCATGAGAAGCTCTCTCCCGTGCTGGCGATGTACCGCGCCAAGGACATCGACGATGCGTTCGACAAGGCGGAGCACCTGATTGCTGACGGCGGCTACGGCCACACCTCTTCTATCTACCTGAACGCCGTCACCCGCAAGGATTTGATTGACCGCTTCGCCGCGCGCATGAAGACCTGCCGTATCCTCGTCAACACGCCTTCCTCTCAGGGCGGCATCGGCGACCTGTACAACTTCATGCTGCGTCCGTCGCTGACGCTGGGCTGCGGCTCGTGGGGCGGCAACTCCGTCTCTGAGAACGTCGGCGTCAAGCACCTGCTGAACGTCAAGACTGTTGCCATCCGGAGGGAGAATATGCTGTGGTTCCGTGCGCCTGAAAAGGTCTACCTCAAGAAGGGCTGCCTGCCTGTCGCCCTGAATGAACTCAAGGCAGTTATGGGCAAGAAGCGCTGCTTCATCGTCACCGACGCGTTCCTGTTCAAATCCGGCTTCACCAAGGCGATTACCGACAAGCTGGATGAGCTGGGCATCGTCCACACCACGTTCTACGATGTTGCGCCCGACCCTTCCCTCGCCTGCGCGAAGGAAGGCGCAAAGGCGATGACCTCCTTCCAGCCGGACTGCATTATCGCCATCGGCGGCGGTTCCGCAATGGACGCCGGCAAGATTATGTGGGTCATGTACGAGCATCCGGAAGTGGACTTCCTCGACATGGCGATGCGTTTCATGGATATCCGCAAGCGCGTGTACACCTTCCCGAAGATGGGTGAAAAGGCGTACTTCATCGCCGTCCCGACCTCCGCTGGCACGGGCTCCGAAGTCACTCCGTTCGCCGTCATTACCGATCAGGACACCGGCGTGAAGTACCCGCTGGCGGACTACGAGCTGCTGCCGAAGATGGCGATTGTGGATGCTGACATGATGATGTCCGCGCCGAAGGGCTTGACCTCCGCCTCCGGTATCGATGCGCTGACCCACGCGCTGGAAGCCTACGCCTCCATGCTGGCGACGGACTTCACCGACGGTCTGGCGAAGCAGGCGGCTCAGCTGATTTTCGAGTATCTGCCCGCGTGCTACGACAACGGTCAGAACGAGCCGGTTGCCCGCGAAAAGATGGGCAACGCAGCCACGATGGCTGGCATGGCGTTCGCGAACGCGTTCCTCGGCGTCTGCCACTCCATGGCGCACAAGCTGGGCGCGTTCCATCACCTGCCGCACGGCATCGCCAACGCGCTGCTGATTGAGCTGGTCATCCGCTACAACAGCGCCGAAGTTCCCACGAAGATGGGCACCTTCCCGCAGTACGCCTATCCGCACACGAAGCGCCGCTACGCTGAATTCGGCGAATTCCTCGGCTTCAAGGGTGCGAATGACGACGAGACGGTGGAGAACCTCATCCGCAACATCCATGCCCTGAAGGAGCGCGTCGGCATCAAGAACACGATTCGCGACTACGGTGTGGACGAAGAGAAGTTCCTCGCGACGCTGGACGAAATGTCCGAGCAGGCGTTCGACGACCAGTGCACCGGCGCGAACCCGCGCTACCCGCTCATCAGCGAAATCAAGGAAATGTATCTGAAGGCGTACTACGGCGAGTAATGCGCCATTCTCCCCGGCTTGGCAGGAATGCTTCTGCTGGGCCGGGCATTTTTGAGCACAAAAAATTTTGTCCGCTTGCAGGAATGTCGTATTTGGGCGGCGAATAGATATTCAGGACAAATATCGGACTTTGCGGGGCGCCCCAATCAGCGCTCGGGCAAGCATGATAACGTGCTCAACTCAATCGCGAAAAGGGAGTCCAGAGGGTCACAGACCCTTTGGCAGGTCAAGGGCAGCGCCCTTGCGCCTCTCCCCCCCAATAAACATGAACCATATAGAAGGAGGTTTCCCTATGGATTTGACGCATGTGATTGCCGAGCGGGAAAATAAGAAGATTTACCGCGACGGCGCCAAGGCCATCAAGGTGTTTGCCGAAGGGTACAGCAAGGCGGACATTCTGAACGAAGCGCTGAACACGGCGCGCGTGGAAGAGACGGGCCTGCCGATTCCGAAGCTCCTTGCTGTTGACACGGTGAACGGTCAATGGGCGATTACGACGGAGTTCGTTGAAGGCGACACGCTGGCGGCGCTGATGGCGGCGCATCCGGAAAAGGAAGACGAGTACCTGAACCTGTTTGTGGACATTCAGATGAAGGTTCACGCCTGCACCTGCCCGATGCTCAACAGCCTGACCGAGAAGATGCAGCGCAAGATTTCTGCCACCGACCTCGACGCGACCACCCGCTACGAGCTGCACACCCGCTTGGCGAGTATGCACGTCCACAAGAAGGTCTGCCACGGCGACTTCAACCCGTCCAACATTATCTTGAAGCCCGACGGACAGTGGTACATCCTCGACTGGTCGCATGCCACGCAGGGCAACGCGTCCGCTGATGTTGCCCGCACCTACCTGCTCTTCGTCCTGGAAGGCAAGGAAGCGCTGGCGGAGAAGTACCTCTCCCTCTTCTGCAAGAAGAGCGACACCGCCAAGCAGTACGTCCAGCAGTGGATTCCAATCGTCGCCGCGAGCCAGTCCCTCAAGGGCAAGCCCGAAGAGCGCGACCTGCTCATCCGCTGGGCAAGCGTTTGCGAATACGAATAATCATCAAAGGGACTGACTTCGGTCAGTCCCTTTTCTTGTGGGGAGATGGGAGCCTGCCATGTAACCATTTCCCCGCATTTGTTGAAATCTGCCACATTTGCAATTTGCCCTATGTAACCCACTTTTCATCCACTTTTTTTCGTGGTATCATTATTATAAGAAGGGGGAATTTGCCCTTTTCAAACTTATCTGCCGCGATTGCTTGTCAACCGCCTCCACAATCAGCATGAATGAATTATACACGGCAAATATTGCTCTCAGCGTCTTCGCCATGGCGATTATGCTCTTCTCCCTGCGCGGCGACATCAGCCAATCCAAGATCCGAAACCTGCTCTGCGGCGGCCTGTACGCCACCATCGCCATTTGCGCGCTGTGTGAGTGGTCGGGCGTGCAGATGGATGGCACGCCGCCCGCGCTGATTCCGCTGCATATCGCCGTCAAGACCATCGAACTTTCGCTTGCGCCGCTAATCGGGCTGTTCGCGGGCTGCGTCATCCATCCCTGCCCGCGGAAAGTGGTACACAGGCTGCTGTGCCTTGCGGGCTTCCACGCGCTGCTGGTGCTGCTCTCGGCGTTCACGGGGCTGATATTCTATGTCGATGGGCAGAATTTCTACCACCACGGGGCGCTCTACGCGCTCTACATGCTCGCCTACGGGGGCAGCACGGTGTTCTTCCTCGTGCAGATTTGGTTCGCCTGCCGCGCCTACCAGTACACCGGCGGCACACAGCTGCTGCTCGCGACGCTGTTCGTGCTGTTAGGGCTGATGGTGCAGCTGTTCCTGCCGACGGTCAAAATCGACTGGATTACCATCAGCTGCGGTGCGCTGATGATGTCGAAATTCTCCAGCGACATGGTACTGCAAACCGACGGGCTGACGCAGCTGGTCAACCGCTTGGGCTACGAGCATTATCTGGCGCGCCTGCGCGTGCCTGCTACCATCCTGATGTTCGACGTTGACCGCTTCAAGGACGTCAACGACTGCCATGGGCACTTGATGGGTGACGCCTGCCTGCGGACGATTGCCGGCTGCATCCGCCGCGCGTATGGGAATTACGGGACGTGCTTCCGCATCGGCGGCGACGAGTTCTGCGTGATACTGACGCGGCGGAACGCGCAATACAACACCATGACGGAGATTTTCCAGCACCTGATGGATGCGGCGCGGGCAGAGAATCCGGTTCTGCCGACGGTATCGGTAGGCTGTTCGCATTTTAATCCGTCAACGGATGATTTGGCGGATTCCTTGGCGCGGGCAGATGCGCGGATGTATCAGAATAAGGAAGCGCATAGATAAACACAGCCGCGACGAGTGAATACGCTCGTCGCGGCTGATTTTTATTCACCTGTATCCACCGCAGTGCTGGCAGTAGCGCGCTTCCTTCGGGTTGTCTAAGCCGCAATGCTTGCATGTCAACATTCGGAGTGCGTGCTTTTGTTGATATTACCGATTCACATACGCGTCGATTTCGTTCCGGCTGGAGATTTGCAGCTTCTCAAAAATGCTCTCCATGTACGACTTCACCGTGTTGACGGAAACGCCCATCAGCGCGGCGATTTCCTTGTTGCTGCGTCCCTTCGCGGCAAGCATGGCAATCGAAAACTCGTAGGGTGTGAGCGCGTCGGTCACCTGCAGCGTCGACACGGGGTTGTGAATTTTCATCCACCCGCGGCTGAAGCGGTAGACCGACTGCACAATCTTGTTGTACGTTTCCGGCTCCTGCTTGCGCAGCGCGCGCTCCACCTGCCCCTGCAAAATGCCGTGATGCTCCACAAACGGGTGGATGTACCCCTCGCGGCTGGCGATGCTCCACGCGGCATCGAACTTCTGCTCCGCGCGTTCATCCTGCTTCAGGCTCATGCAGATCATGCACAGGACGATGTTGAGGTAGATGCTGTCAATGGGGTAGCGCGTGCCTGCCATCAGCAGGGCGGATTCGGCAATGCCCATCGCATGTTCGTATTCGCGCCGGATGTAGAGCGCGTGGGCGATGGCGTACATGGCGAAATACTGCATTCCGGGCGGAAGAATACCGATAGCGGGGCGGATAGGGGTCAAGTCGAGCTTCTCGGAATGGAAGAACACGCTGATGAGCGCGTCGGTAATGCTGCTGTACAGCCGCCACGAATCATCGTTTGCGCGCTGCCCGTCCCGCTGAATCATTTCGAGATTCCGGCGGCACTTGGCGGCATCCCCCGTCTGCAGCATCGCCATCGTGTTGGTAATCAGCGCGGACAGGCGGATTTCGGGGCACTTGCTCGTCAGGTATTTCTCGCTGATTTCGCGGGCTTCCTCGTGCTCATCGCGGAAATAGTGGTGCAGGGCGCGGGCGATGTCGCGTTCCTCCTCGTCGTTCATGGTCAGCAGGAGATTTTGGAAGCCGTTGTCGCACGGGCGGGAAATCAGCGGCATATAGCACTTTGCCATCCGCGGGGGGATTTTTTCCTGCCCGCGCTGCCCGCTCTTGCGCAAATCCGCCGGATGCGGCGTATTCGCCGGAATCAGCCACCCGCCCGATTTCCGGATTGCCCCCTGAATCCGCCCGGTATTCAGGTAGTAATTCACCATGCGGATGGAAACGCCCCACAGCTCCGCTATTTCCTTTACGCTGAGGTAGTCCAATGCGCAGCCCCTCCTTGTTCTCCTTGTTTACGCTTACGGAATTGGCTCCCAAAGCATGGTCGCCGTTCGATTGCCATACGAGCCCTTGGGCAGCATGTAGGAGTGCGGCGTTCCTTCTACGCCGTCGATTTTCCAACCTACAAAGGTATAGCCCGGGAGGTAGTAGGACGGGTCTTCTTCCGGTACCGAGAAATAAACGCTGTTGTTGATGGTGTATTGAACCCAATTATATGCTTTGCCGTGGCTCACATAGGTAATGGTGTAGCTCGCCACACGCCACTCCGCCTTGTAAATGCGGTCGCCGGTTGAGCCTTTGGGGATAATCATCGGCGTTGAAGGGAACTGACCGCTGCCATCGAGGACCCAGCCGGAAAATTCGTAGCCCGGACGGTCGGGAGGGATGGGCAGGGTGACGGAATCCTCCACGGTGTAGCGTATCGAAGCTATGACTGCGCCGCCGTTCGTGACCAGTGTGATGGTGTATCTGATCACCTTCCAGTTTGCGGTATACGCCTTGTTCCCCGTCGAACCCTTCGGAATTTTGACGCTTGTCTGCGGCGTCGTGATGCGCTCGCCCGTCCAGCCGACAAACTCGTAGCCGTTGCGGGTCGGGGTTGGCAGCTCGAAATCCTCATCCGTTATGGTGTAAACCACCTTTTCTTGACCGCTGCCGCCGTCCAAATCCATGGTGATGGTGTACTCCGCCAAACGCCACTCCGCCTTGTAATGGAGGTCGCCGGTTGTGCCAGGGTAAATAATGAGCGGCGTGAAAGGGAGCATACCGCTGCCATCGAGGGTCCAGCCGGCAAATTCGTAGCCCGGACGGAGAATGTAAGGCAGGGTGAAGAGATCCTCCACGGTGTATTTTATCGGAGACACGACTGGGCCGCCGTTCGTGTCCAGTGTGATGGTGTATTCAATCACCTGCCAGTTTGCGGTATACGCCTTGTTTCCCGTCGAACCCGTCGGGATGATGACCTGCGTCTGCGGTGTCGTGATGCCCTCGCCCGTCCAGCCGACAAACTCGTAGCCGTTGCGGGTCGGGGTCGGCAGCTCGAAATCCTCATCCGTCATGGTGTAAACCACCTTTTCTTGACCGCTGCCGCCGTTCAAATCCATGGCGATGTTGTATTCTGTCAGTTTCCAGTTCTCGATATACGTCTTGTCGCCCGTCGAACCCTTCGGGATGGTCACGTTCGGCTGCGGCGTCGTGATGCCCTCGCCTGTCCAGCCAAGGAACGTGTAGCCCGTGCGGGTCGGGGTCGGCAGCGTTACGGTTTGCTCCACCGTGTAGAAATACACTTGCGACGAGCCCGCATTGCCCCCTTCCAGCAGCGTAATGATGGTGTATTCAATCACCTGCCAGTTCGCGGTGTAAGTGCGGTCGCCCGTGCTTCCCTGCGGGATTTCAATGGTTTTCTGCGGTTCGGTGATGCCCTCGCCCGTCCAGCCGAGGAAGATGTAGCCCGTGCGAACCGGGATCGGCAGCTGGAACGCTTCCGATTCCACCGTGTACTGGATGGGGCGGATCGGATCACCGCCTGCCGTGTCCATCGTGACGGTATAAAGCTTGTCCGCCGTCAGCGTCAAGGTCAGCGGCGCGTAGGGCATGAGGAAGGAAACCGCATCATTCGCCGCGCTGATGCTCAGGGAAACAGACGGGTCGCTCAGGGAGGCGTGGATGCCGCGATAGCCCGCTGCGGGCGCGATTTGCACCGTCACCTGCTCACCCGCGCGGCACAGCAGGTCGTTGCCCTCCGCCGGCATGTCGCTGCCCCAGAGGACGTTCTGCGCGTCGATGGTCACGCGCTGCGTGTCCGCCGTCCACGTCAGCGTAACGATGCGCTTTTCTTCACGCCCCGTTACGGGCAGGAATGCGGCCGTCTCCTCGCCGCGCAGTCCCGTCAGGTGAATGAGGGCACGCTCGTCCGCGCCGAAGTCGCTGCGCTTGAACTGCGTCACCCACTCGCCGCGCTCCTTATCGAAGGTGAAGCTCGCCACGGCGCCGCTGCGCAGGGTCAGGCTCGGCGTGAAGTAATCCGGGCGCGCGCCGCTGATGCGAACGCGGTAGGTGATGCGCCCGTCCTGCTCGCCATAGCGGTAGACGTACACCGGGAATTCCGCTACCAGCGTGCTGTCATCCGTCAGCGGGAACACAACGTCGCCCTCGCGGGAGAGATAGACATAATTTTCCGCCACGGCAAAGCAGGATTCGCCGCCATTCAGACGGTAGACCTTGCTCCACGGGTCTGCGCTGCGCATTTCCGGCAGCAGCACATACTGCTCCTGCAAATCCGGATACTTCTCCGCAAACGCCGCCTCGATGCTGTCCATCATGTTGACCGCGCCCATCGAGCAGCTGTCGCCCGTGTACTGCACCGTCGTTTCGGTCAGCAGCGCGCCGTCCCAATCCGCCGTTTCCAGCTGCATGTCCTTGGCGCTCTGGTCAACAAGGCGGAAGCGCACGGTCAGGCTGATTTTCTTCTCCACCTTCAGCTCGCTGCCCATATGCAGCTGCTGCCCCGGCACAAGCGCGTTCTTGCCCGGATTCAGCACAATATCGCCCGTCAGCAGCGGGTCATCCGTCAGGTTCACGAGGTTCGTCGCAATCCCGATATCGAGATTCATCGGCTTGTCCACCACGATGGTGGAGCGGACATTGCCCTCGCCGTTCAGGGACACATTCCCCGATGCGCCCAGAATCAGCTCCTGAACCTCTGCCGCCGCGCCGATGTTCAGGCGAACGTCCTCGTCCGACAGCACATACAGCCGGTCGATTTTGCCGGACGGCAGATTGGCGTTCAGTCCGCCGAGAACCAGCAGATTGCCGTTCATTTCCGGCGCATTGAACTCCGTGTCGCCCAGATGGTCAAAAATCGCGTCGCCGATGAAGGCTTCCGGCGGCTGCGTGTCCTTTTTCAACACGGTGATGCCAAATCGCCCGATGTTCTCCTGAAACGCCGGGTCATCCCAGTCCGTATTGTCCCATATGCCAGCGCCGATTTCTTTCGCCAGCCGCTCCATCGCCGAGTCCTTGCCCTGTGGTGTCTGATTCTTGTTGATGGTGTTCAGTGTGTTCAGCGCACTCATGTTGTTTTCCACAATCATGGCCGCCGATGCTGTACCCGCCCAAATGATGCTGCATAAGAGCAGGAAAATGGTGCTCCATCGTGCGATTCGCTTCATGCTTCTTCCTCCTTGCTGATAGCTTCCGCGGGCTTTTTTCCCATAGAAATCGCCCTTCTGGTTTCAGTATACCATTGACAAGCGCTGTTTGCCACCGCCATTCAATGGATTAATTGGACGTTTCCCTGCCCTTTTCCTGCTGAAAATTCCTGCATTCACGCAGATTTCCCGTCAATTCGCGCATGTTTTCCGCCGAATGTACCTTTCCAAGGCAGGAAATATCGGTTGCCAAGGATGGCAAAGTACATCTTTCCAACATGCGAAAAAAAAGGCGAACCGGTTTTGAAGCCGATTCGCCCGTGGATTTGTCCAAACTTGGATGGAATTACTTGGCGATGGTGCAGTGCATGAAGTACTTGTAGCCCAGCGGGTTGGAGAAGAAGCCCTGCACGGAGTCGTCGAGCATGTAGATGTCGGTGTAGTAGTACAGCGGCACGATGCAGCCGGTATTCATCAGCATATCTTCCGCGATGTGCATCATGGCATAACGGTTCGTGCTGTTGGTGCAGCTCTTGATAGCAGAAATCAGCACGTCATAGGTTTCCGCCCAAGTGCCATTCTCCACCTTCACGTCGTAGCCGTAGGGGGTCAGGTCGAGGTTGTAGATCTTCAGATCCGCATTCGCGCCCTTGCCGAACTGCACGTCGTTGTTGCCGGAGCCGGTCACCCACATGTCGAGGAAGCAGATCGGGTCGTTGTAGTCGGCAATCCAGCCATTGCGGGCAATGGAGTAGTCGCCGGACTTACGGGTGTTCAGGAAGGTGTTCCATTCCTGGTTGGTCAGGTTCATGGTGATGCCGACCGCAGAAACCGCGCTCTGGAGGTATTCGCCAATCGCCTTGTGGGCTTCGGAGGTGTTGTAGAGGTAGGTCAGGGACGGGAAGTTGGTGAAGACGCCGTTCTCCTCGTCGTAGGTGTAGTACTTCTTCAGGGTCTCAACCGCCTTGTCGAAGTTCGCCATGTAGACGTCTTCGTCGTCGGTCACGTCGTAGTAGCCGGTGATGCCTTCCACATGGCCCGCGTTCTTGTAGAACTCAGAGCCGTCCGCATCGGTCATGCCCATCGGAACGAAGCTGGACGCAGGCACCTGACCCGCCTGACCGATTTCGGTGACGATGTAGTTGCGGTCAAACAGCAAGCCAATCGCCTGACGGACTTCTGCGCGCGCCGCTTCCGCTTCTTCGGGGGTCATGTTCGCGAGCACGTCAGCGGGCAGGATTTCTTCGTTGATGTTCCAGCAGACATAGTAGGTACCAATCTGGCCGGCAACAACGAATTCCGTCGGATACTGTTCCTTCAGGGAAGCGATTTCAGAGGTGGGAACGTCGTCGATCAACTGCCAGTCGCCCTTCTGGAAGTTCGCCAGCATGTTGTTCGCGTCGTCGGAGAGGTAGAAGTCCAGCTCGTCCATCGTGACCTTGTCCACCGCATGATAGTAGGGGTTCTTGGTCAGGGTGATCTTGCTGTTGTGTTCCCACGCGGTCATGGTGTACGGGCCATTGCCGATGTAGGTGGAAGGATCGGTCGCCCACGCTTCGTTGGCGACGACGTCCTCACGCACGGGCATGTACGCCGGGAAGGCGAGCAGCTCGTTCCAGTAGGCAACGGGGTTGTTCAGGGTAACGGTCAGGGTCTTGTTGTCCACAGCGGTCACAGCGAGGTTTTCCGCCTTGGGGTCAGAGCCGTCCGTAGTGTAGCCCTTGATGACTTCAAACATGTAGCCATAGTCCGCGCCCAGCTCGGAGGAAGCAGCGCGCTTCCACGCGAACTCGAAGTCCTTCGCGGTCAGATCCTTGCCGTCGGACCACTTCAGGCCATCAACGAGCGTGTAGGTGTACGTCACCGTGCCGTCGTCATTGACCACCGGATCCGGCAGTTCCACCGCGCAGTCCGGCAGGATTTCCAGCTTGCCGTCGTCGGTCTGCGCCCAAGTGGACAGGCCTGCGAACAGGTGAGCGACCATCGTCGCGCCGTCCACAGCGGAGTTCAGCGCCGGGTCAAGCGTATCAGGCTCGGACGCGATGCAGACAGCCATGTGCGTCTTGCCGTCTTCGGCGACAGCGCACAGGGTGCAGGTCACCATCATTGCGATGGCGAGCAGGAGAGCAGTCAGCTTCTTCATGAAAAAACCTCCCTTAATATTCTGTGACAGCCTTACTTTGCGTAGACTGTCTGTATCAAAAATGCGTGTTGACGCATCCTTGAAGCAATTTTTTTGCGCGGATAAACACGCGGGCACACTATGCCAGTGTCACCAACTCAATCGCGCGAAAGGGTCAAGGGACGAAGTCCCTTGCAGAGTCCAGAGGCAGAGCCTCTGGCGTCTCCCCTTTTACCCCAGTTCCTTCACCCGGTGGCAGGCGACGAAGTGACCCTTCTCGACTTCGTTGAAGGGCGGCATCGACTGCGCGCAGGCTTCGGTGGCGTAGGGGCAGCGCGTGCGGAACGGACAGCCCGACGGCGCGTTCAGGGGACTTGGAATGTCGCCGGAGAGGACAATGCGCTTGTTCGCGCGCGCCGCCTTCGGGTCAGGCAGCGGAACGGCGGACAAAAGCGACTTGGAGTACGGGTGCAGCGGGTGATTGTAGATTTCCTCCGCCGACGCCAGCTCCACCATCTTACCCAGATACATCACGGCGATTCTGTCCGAAATGTGCCGCACAACCAGCAGGTCATGCGCAATGAACAGGTACGTCAGCCCCAGCCGATCCTGCAAATCATCAAACATGTTGATGACCTGCGCCTGAATCGACACGTCCAGCGCCGACACCGGCTCGTCGCAGACGATGAATTCGGGATTCACCGCCAGCGCGCGGGCAATGCCGATGCGCTGCCGCTGACCGCCGGAAAACTCGTGCGCGTAACGCGAGGCGTGTTCACTGTTCAGCCCGACATATCCCAGCAGCTGCAAAATGCGCTCCTCCCGCTCCTTCTTGGAGGAATACAGGTGGTGCACATCCAGCGGTTCGCCCACGATGTCCGACACGGTCATGCGCGGGTTCAGCGAGGAGTACGGATCTTGGAACACCATCGTCGCCTTCGTGCGGAACTTCTGCAAGTCCGCTTTCGTCTTGACGGGCTTGCCATCGTAAATGATTTCGCCCGCCGTCGGCTTGTACAATTGTAGGATGGTGCGCCCAACGGTCGTCTTGCCGCAGCCGGATTCGCCCACCAGACCGAGCGTTTCGCCCTTGTTGATGGTGAAGGACACATCATCGACCGCCTTCAGCGGCTTGGTGCGGAAGAAGCCCATGTTGATGTCAAAGTATTCTTTCAGTCCTTTGACTTCCAGCAATGGCTGGTGCATCTGCGCTTCAGACACAGGGCACTCCTCCTTCCTCCGTGATGCTGCCGTCCTCAACGCCCTTCTTGACGTTCATCCAGCAGGTTGCCATATGGTCGTCATTGATGAGCATCCGAACCGGCTTCTCTTTCAGGCAAATCTTCATCGCCGCCTCGCAGCGGGGCGCGAACGGGCAGCCTTTGGGCATGTTCAGCAGGTCAATCGGCGTGCCGGTAATCGGCTCCAGGCGCTGTCCGTTGTTCTCCGCCGTCGGGATGGAGCGCATCAAGCCCTTTGTGTATTCGTGGCGCGGGTTGTAGAAGATTTCATCCGCCGTCCCCTGTTCGCAGATGGAACCGGCGTACATGACGATGACCTCGTCGCACATCTGGGCGACAACGCCCAAGTCGTGCGTAATCATGATAATCGCCATGCCCATCTTCTTCTGCAAATCGCGCATCAAATCAAGAATCTGCGCCTGAATCGTCACGTCCAGCGCGGTTGTCGGCTCGTCGGCAATCAGGATGTCCGGCTCGCACGCCAGCGCCATGGCAATCATCACGCGCTGCCGCATACCGCCCGACAGCTCGAACGGGTACTGCTTCATGCGCTTTTCCGGCTCGTTGACGTTGACCAGCTTCAGCATCTCCACCGCGCGTTCGCGCGCCTGATGGCGGTTGCGGTCGGTGTGCAGCAGAATTGCTTCCATCAGCTGCCGGCCGATGGTGTAAGTCGGGTTCAGGGACGTCATCGGGTCTTGGAAGATAATCGAGATGCGGTTGCCGCGCACGGAGCGCAGCAGCTTCTCGTCCGCGCCGACCAGCTCCTGCCCGTCGAATTTCACGCTGCCGCTGACGATTTTGCCCGTCGGCGCAAGAATCTGCATGACGGAATATGCCGTGACGCTCTTGCCCGAACCGCTTTCGCCCACGATGCCCAGCACCTTGCCGTGGTCAAGGCGGAACGAAACGCCATCCACCGCCTTGACTTCGCCCGCGTCGGTGAAGAAGGATGTATGCAGGTCATTGACTTCCAGCAATGCCATTTTGTCCAGCTCCTTTCATCACGCATTCAGCTTCGGGTCAAATGCGTCGCGCAGGCCGTCGCCGAACAGGTTCAGGCTCAGCACGATGAGGCAGATGACCACGGCGGGGATAATCAGGCGATAGGTGTAGGAATAGATGCCGTTGAGCGCGTCAGAAGCCAGCGAACCCAGCGAGGGCATCGGCGCATTAACGCCCAGCCCCAGGAAGGACAGGAAGCTTTCGGTGAAAATCGCGTTCGGAATTTGCAGCGCGGTCGAAATAATCACGACGCTGATGCAGTTCGGCAGAAGGTGCTTGCGGATAATCCACTGCGCCTTCGCGCCCGTCGCCTGCGCCGACAGCACGTACTCCTGCTCGCGGAGGGACAGAATCTGACCGCGAATCAGGCGCGCCATGCCCACCCAATAGAGCAGACCAAAGACGATGAACATGCTGATGATGTTCGAGCCGATTTTCTCTAAGATGGTGCCTTCCACATGCAGCACCTGCCCCAGCACGACCGACAGCAGGATGATGACCAGCATATCTGGCAATGAGTAGATAATATCGACGATTCGCATGATGAACAAGTCCACCCTGCCGCCGAAGTATCCTGCGACTGCGCCAATCATCATGCCAATCACCAGCACGATGATGCTGGCGAAGAATCCGACGGCGAGAGAAATGCGTGTCCCGTAGACGACGCGGATGAAGTAGTCGCGTCCGTGCGCGTCCGTGCCGAAGATGTGCGGGAAAACAGATTCCCCTTTGTCGATTTTCTTCAGTTCCGTCTTGCCGTACTGGAACGGCGCGAGGTTGTTGTAGCTGTTGTCCATCGGGCGACCCTTCGTCTGTCCCAGCATCTGGTCATACGAATACGGCCAGAACATCGGGATGATGATGGAGGACAGCGTAATCAGCACAATCAGAATCAGGCTGATGGTCGCAACCTTGTTTTTCAGCAGGCGCTTCACGCCGTCGCGGAAAAAGGTCGAGGACGGCCGCATCCGGGAGATGACTTCCTTTTCCTCCGCCGTCGCGGGCATGAAGGAATCCACATCCAGATGCAGGCTAAAGGGCTTTTTCTTGTTCATCATCATGGTGCAGATGCCTCCTTATTCGTAATCAATGCGCGGATCAGCCACCTTGTAGAGCAGGTCGCTGATCAGATTCATAATCACGATTAAAGAGGCGAGGAAAATGGTCGTCCCCATAATCATGGTGTAGTCGCGGTTGGTGATGCTGGATACGAACTGGCGGCCGATACCCGGCACGGCGAAAATCTGCTCGACGACCATCGAGCCGGTGACGATGAACGCCAGCATCGGGCCGAAATAGGTGATAACCGGAATCAGCGAGTTCTTCAGCGCGTGACCGAAGATAATTTTCTTGCCCGAAACGCCCTTGGCGCGCGCGGTGCGGATATAATCCTGCCCCAGCACGTCGAGCATGGAGGAGCGCGTCAGGCGCGTGATATAGCTCATCGGGTAGAGCGCAAGGGTGATGATCGGGAGGATCAGCCCTTCGGCCGTCGCGCCGTTCGCGGGTACCCAGCCTAACTTGACTGAGAACACTATCAGCAGGAACGACCCCATAATGAACGACGGCATGGACACGAACGCGGTCGTAATCACCATGATAATCTTATCCAGCACGGTGTTGCGCCGCAGCGCCGCCAGCGCGCCGAGGACGATGCCGGCAATCGCCGCGCTGAACGCCGCAATCAGACCAAGCTTCGCGGAGGTCTTCATGCCATCCAGAATAATGTCAATGACCTGACGGCCGCGCTGCTTCAGGCTCGGCCCGAAGTCCAGCTTCGTCACTACGTCGCGCAGATATGTCACATACTGTTCGCCCAGCGGCTTGTCCAGTCCGTACTTGGCCTCCAGCGCCGCCTGCGCTTCCGCGGAAATTGCCTTTTCACTTGCGAACGGTCCACCCGGAATCGAGTGCATCACGAAGAACGTCACCGTGATGACAATCCAGATGGTCAGCAGCGCCAGCAGCACGCGCTTGAGGATATAAAACAGCATCTTGGAATTCATCCGCTCCACCTTCCCGGCAGGGGCGCTGCCGCGTCTGCCTGCGTTTCTTGTTCATCGACACGCAAAACCAACCGGTTTCACCGCGTCGATGCTTTATTATGCAACACTGTATGGAGAAAATCAAGTGTTTTGTTGCACAAACTGTGTTTTTTTTATGTTTTTCTCGTGTATTTTGAATATTTTCGTCCAAGTTGTTGCATTTATCAAGTTTTTCTGCAAGTCCCTGTTCATTTTTGCGCACAAAAAATGCAGGACGCTCATTCGTCCTGCATCATGGTAACGAAGTGAATTACTCCGCTGCCGCCAAGCTGCCGAAGATCTCCAGCGGCATGTTTTCCAGCGCGTCGCCCACTTCCTTGCTGGCGACCTGGAACGTCACAGCGAGAACCGTCTCGTCATCAAGGAAGGTGTACAGCGCCAGCACGGTGTCGCCGGGGGTGTACATCAGGCAATAGTTTTCGTTGACATACAGCTCAGCGAGCATTTCTTCCGTCGCGCCCGCGTCCTGAATGCCTTGCAGCAGCGTTTCAAAGCTCATCGCGGACAGCTGCGCCGTAATGCTGACCGTCTGGTCGGCGTTGACGGCGAAGAGCAGGATGCTCTCGGCGTTTTCCGTGCCTGCGGGGACTTCCTGAACCGCCCAGTCCGCCGGAATCTGCATCGTCAGACCCGTTTCACCCAGCGTAACCGTCTGCGCCTCGAAGCTGACATTCATTTCAACTGCCGGCACTTCCGCTTCTTCCTCCGCGAACGCAAAGGCAGTGCAGCACATCATGAGCGCCATCAGGAGAGCAAGGAGTTTCTTCATATTTGTTTCCGTCCTTTCATTTCCAGCATGATTCGGCTGATTTCTTTCCATATTAAACAGCCACATCTGGTAACGTTTATAGTACCAGATGCAAGCCGCTTTTGCAATACGCTTTCGCGCAGGAAAACGGTTGATTCGCGCGGATTTGGGATTTCAGAATGAAGCAGCTTCCATTTTCATTCGGAAAATGCGAGTGAAGTAACTTTTATTTACTTTTCAATTCTCACCAAAACAAACAGTTGATTCTTTCCGTAAAAGCGGACTTTGCTTCCCTCCCCCTTCACAAAAAGCGGGGCACCGCGAGAGCTTTCGCCCCCGCAGCACCCCGCCATCCGCGGATGCGCAATTCCGCATTGTCCCTTACTTCTTCGTCCAGTCCTGCTTTTCGCCGATGCCGTAGTTTGCCGGCAGCACGTCGTCATCAACCAGCACGAAGCCCAAATCCGCCGTGTAGGTCGTACTGGCGGAGGTCACCTGCACCGGGTTCGATTCGCCGTTTTCGCCCAGAATCGACGCAATCAGCGGAATATCCGTGCGCATACGCGTCGGCACAACTTCCGTCGGGTAGATGGGCTTGAGCGTGTACACGCCGGGATACAGGTTCTCGAAAGTGTAGTAGCCGTACGCATCGGTCGTCGTTTCCGCGACGAGCTGGTCGTTGCGCCACAGCTCGATGCGCATGTCGCCCAGACCGAGTTCGCCCGCGTCCTGCAGGCCGTTGCCGTTCAGGTCAAGCCAGCAGAAGTCACCCAGCGTGCCCGGCTGCACCGCGCCAATATTCTGTTCCAGCTGATGCTGGCTCATGCGCAGGACAATCAGGTCGCTCTCTCCCTCGCGGGCGGTGTAGGTCGTCATCACGCTGATGTTCTGCCCGTCCTTGAGGCGCGTGTCGTCCTTTTCTACGACGACGTAGCCGTTCGGGAGCGTCACACGCAGACGGTAGTTCCCCGGCATCAAGCCGTCAAAGCGGTAGATGCCGTCCTCACCCGTCGTCGCGGTTTGCAGTTCGCTGCCCTTTTCGTCCAGCAGGATAACCTCCGCGCCGGACAGGGGCGCAATCTCGCCCGCGTTGTCGCACCAGACCATGCCGCCGATGCTTGTGTCAATCTTCAAGCCCAGCATCGGAGCAGTATAGTTGTTGTTTTCGCTAATTTCAATTTCGGTCATGACGAGCTGACTGCCCTCGGTGGTGAAGGTGCTGTCGCCCAGACGCGCCGCCTGCGTACCTTCCTTGAGGTCGTAGGCAAGGCTGTACACGCCGGGGGCAATGCCGTCGATGGCGAACCGCCCATCTGCATCGGTCTGCACCTGCGCAAACACCGCGCCGGTTTCATCCAGCAGGGTCAGCGTCTCGTTTTCCGGGGTGATTTCGCCCGCGTCCATGCGCCCGTTGTCATTCTCATCCACCCAAACCTGACCGGACATCTTCGACGGAATCACGCCGCCAAGCGCCTGATTCAGCCATTCCTCGCCCAGCCCGATTTCGATGCTCACCTGCTGCTCGTTCAGCCCGTGCATCAGCGGCAGGGTCACATTGCCGTCCAGCTTGGAGAGCACCATGCTCTCCGGGAAGCGCAGGGTCAGCGTGTAGGCGTCCGGCCGCAGCCCGGTGAAGCTGTACGCGCCCGTCGCATCGGTGAGGACGGTCTGCTCCGTCAAATCCTCGCGGGAGGGGGTCAGAATCAGCGTCACGCCGGCAAGCGCCGCTTCGTCTGCATCCTGCGCGCCGTTGCCGTTGTGATCGGCAAACACCATGCCTTCAATGTCGCCCAAAGCCAGTGCGCCGCACAGGGGCGCGGTGACTTCTTCGCCCACGCCGATGGTAAAGGAATCCGTCGTGCCGTCGGAATCCGGCGCAATGGTGTTGCCGCCATCCGTCAGGGGAGCAAACACGCCGTCGCCCGGCAGCTCGTAGCGCAGGCGGTACGTTCCGGGCAGCACCGCGTCAAACAGGAAGCTGCCATCCGCGCCGATGGTGCGGGTCGCCACGTCACCGGTTTCGTCCATCAGGTGAACCACCGCGCCGAGCAAGCCGCCTTCATCCGCGTCGCGCAGGCCATTGTCGTTCTTGTCGGCAAACACCACGCCGGACACATGGCCGGGGGTAATCATGCCGATATCAAGACCCGTCAAATCCGCGCCCATTTTGAGCGCCACCGGTTCACTTTCGCCCGCGCCGCCGGAGAGGTTGCGGAGGATATTGCCGTCGCCCGTGCGTGTGAACGCCAAGCCGTGGTTCGCGGTCGCGCTCACGGTGTACTGCCCCGGCGCAAGGTCATCGAAGGTATACACGCCGCTGCGGTTCGTTTTCGCCGTGCGGGTATTGCCGTTTTCATCCGTCAGGGTGACGGTGAAGTTGTTGACCATCTTTTCCGCGTCCATCCGGCTGCCGGAGAAGTCGTCATCCAGATACACCGTGCCGGAGATGCTGCCGTAAGTAATCGCGCCGATGGCCATCGTCATCTCGCTGTCATTCTCCAGCACCACGTCGGAAATCGTGTACTCGCGGCGGTCAGTGCCGGGCGCGAACAGGTTGCCGTACTCCCCCTCGCCCGCGATGGTGTACACATAGCCCTGCGGAATCGTCGCTTTGACGCGGAACGTGCTGCCGCGGATGTTGGCGAAGGTGAAGCGCCCGTTCTCGTCGGAGACGGTGTTCAGCAGCTCCTTGCCGATGGCCTGACGGTACAGGACGACCTTCACGCCTTCCAGCGTCTTTTCGCCCTCGTCGTACACGCCGTTGTTGTTTTCATCCAGGAAGCAGATGCCATTGATGTTAGAGCCCTTCATCACGCCAAGGAGGACTGCCTCCAAGTCACCGCGTTCAAGAATCACCTGATCCGTTTCGGATCGCTTGAATTCGCTGGTGATGATGGAGCGGCGATTACCGCCCGTCTGGCTGTAGCGCGCAAACACCAAGCCGTCCGGCAGGCTGTATTCGACATTGTATGTGCCGTAGCGCATTTGACCGATGTAGAATTTGCCGTCCTCGCCGCTCTCGGTTTCGTACACCAGACCGTTTTTCACGCCGACGGCGCGGATTTTGATGCCCGCTTGACCGGGTTCACCGTCCTGATACACGCCGTCGTCGTTTTCATCCAGCCACACAAGGCCCTGCAGCGCCGCCATCGTCATCACGCCGACGCCCACGTCGGTCACAGAACCGGCTTCGAGGGTCAGCGGCACGCTGCTTTGCACTTGTTCGGTCGTTTCATCCATGATGGACATGTTCGCGCTGACATTTTTGCCGTGCGCACCATGGCCGAAGCCCGCGGGCAGCTCGCTGCGCAGGACGTACGTCCCCGCCGGCACAGCCAGCGACACTTCGCCGTTCTTGTCCGTTTCGCCGGATGCCACAACAACCTCCACGCCGTTGACTTCGGTGATGAGGCTCATCGTCGCGCCGGACACGCCTTCCTCGTATTTCCCGCGTGAACCGTTGTTATCGTTGTCGCGGAAAGCGTGGATGGTCAGCGCCGCCGGATTCGCCGCCTTCGCGGTCACAGTCGCGGGTTCGTCGCTGATGACGAGCGCACCGTTGGCAAGGGTCACGCCCGCGTCATAGCGGACAACGTACGTCCCGTATTCGAGGAACTCCGCCTGCCAAGCGCCGTTTTCATCCGTCACCGCTTCCGCCGCGACTTCGCCCGCCTGATTGACCAGCTGCACCTGCACGCCGCTCATCGGCTGACCGTCCAGCCCCAGCACCACGCCGGAAGCGTCGCCGGTGGCATGGTTCGCCAGCGCCGGCAGCACAACGGTTTCGCCCGCGCCGATTTCCACCAGAATGCTCGCCGTCACGCCCGTATCGGTCGTGCTGAGCGTCCAGCCCTCGGTGTCATACAAGCCGCGCGGCAGGGTTGCCGTAATCTGGTAGGTATCAGGATACAGGTCGTTCAGCGCAAACGCGCCGCTGACCGTCATCTGTTCGCTCATCCGCTGGCCGGAAATCGTCACTTCCGCCGGGGCAGACAGGTCGTCGATGCTGCCGGTCATGCCGCCGCTGAGCGTCAGATCCAGTTCATACCGGCTGGTCTGCATCGCCTGAATGTTCACCAGCCACTGTGCCTGACCCTTCTGCAGGTTCGGCCAGCCGTTCACGCCCGTCAGCAGCGTGCCTTCCGGCAGCGTCACCGTGACGGCGTATGTCCCGTGGAAGAGGTCGGCTTCCTGCACCGTCTCGCCATCAGTCAGGTGGCCCGTGCGGGTCGTTTTGCCGTCCTCGCTGACAATCTGGTACGCCACTGCCGCGTTCACGCCGCGCATGAGCATCGTCAGCGTGCCGTCCACGGGTTCAGGGGTGGGGGTCGGCGTAGGCGTGGGCGTCGGGCTCGGCGTGGGCGTCGGGCTCGGGGTCGGGGTAGCCGTCGGGGTTGGTGTCGGCGCTTCCGTGGGTTTCTCCGTCGGTTCCTCCGTCGGATTCTCGGTCGGCGCTTCCGTCGGCGCTAAGGTCGGGGTAGCCGTCGGGGTCGGCGTAGGTGTTGCCGTTGCCGTTGGCGTAGGCGTTGCCGTCGGTGTAGGTGTCGGGGTGGGCGTCGGCGTAGGCGTGGGTTCAGGCGTGGCGGTCGGCGCCATCGTCGGCGGCACATAATAATAGGAAGCGTTCACCTTCGTCACGGAATCCGCACCCGTGTAGCGCTCGATGTTGATAATCTTGTCGCGCCAGCTTTCAATGGCCAGCGAAGCCTTCGTCATTCGCAGGGTATACAGCCCCGTATGAATCGCAGCCGGCAGGGCATAGTCGCCCCGGCTGTCGGTGTCGAAGGAGAGAATCGTCTCGCCGCGCTCGTTAATCAGGTCAAAAGAGGAGCTGCTCTCCGTGTGCACGGTGAACAGACCCGTGTCCGTCAGCACAGCAATGACCGCTTTGTTCAGCCGTCCATCGACAATTGACACGGTGTAGCTCGCCGCCATAATGGCGTCCTCCGGCATCGTTTCCGCCACCGGGACAAGCTGCACATTGCCCGTGCCGGGGACGGAAATCGGGTCGCTGCCGAAGTCGGTCAGGCGAATCGTGCCGACCGCCGCCCCGTTCTGCATGACGGTAAAATCGCCCGTGAATTTCCGGGATTCATACGTTCCCGCGCTTGTGGCATACATGCCCAGAAAATCCACTTGCAGCATCGTCAGCTCCGATGCCGCAGCCGCGGGGAGCAGCATCAGCAGCATTCCCAGCGCGAGCAGGAGTGACAGAAATCGCTTGCCAAGCATCCTCATCTTGCCTGTTCCTCCATCTGAATCATCCGCAAGCCGTGCGGAGTAAAGTCACAGAATAATCCATGTACTATGGTAAAGCAATCCGCCCGACTTGTCAACCATTCCGCGCATATTTTTACAATTGGATTGCTTTTCTGGTCGAAAATCAGCATGTTCCGGCAATGAAAAAGAAGGCTGACTTTTTCAGCCAGCCTCCCATCCGGATACTATTTCCAAATGAGAATGCGCCGAGATGCACCGCAAATGATTCGTTCTGGCTGACGCGAACGCCAGCGCGGGAAAGGCGCAAGCAGATGGCACATCCAAATGCAAGAAATCGTATCAGTTGCTGCCGCCCATCAGCAGGGTCAGCATGCTCTCCGGCAGACTCATCAGCAGGGTCATGGGCAGGTTCTGCAGGTTGTTCATCACCTTGACGAACCACGTCTGGAACTCACTGTCCGTCATCGCGCCCAAATCCTGCGCCTTGCTCACGTCCAGCGCGTCCTTCGCGTCGCAGGTGCGGGTTTCCGCCGTGATGGTCACAACGTCCAGACCCATGAAGCGCACCAGCACATCCACCTTGCGGACGCCCTGTTCGCCGTCCATCGTCGTAGCGGTCGTCACCACAACGCCGAAGCCCTGCTCGACACCGTCCACCGTTTCCTTGATTTCCACATCAACAACGCTGCTGTCCGTGCCGACGCCCTTGCCGCTGACGTTGATTTCAACGGGGTCTTCGCCAGCATAGGCGGTCAGGTTCGCCGTGAAGTTCTCCAAGTCGCCTGCGAAGGTCAGCGTCGCCGCGGTATCTTCCGCGCTCTTGATGGTCACAAGCCACGTCGCCACGCCGTCCGCCGTGTTGCGGGTCATCGTGAAGGAGATCGGCAAGGGTTCTTCGCCGCCGTTGTTGATCTTCACCGAAGCCGTCATGCGAACCAGCTCGCCTGCTTCAGTCATCCAGTATTCGTAAACGATGTCATCCGCGTAGAGATCTGCTTCATCAAGTTCTTTCAGCAGGTCGTCCCAGCTCGTGTCAGCTGTGGAAAAAAACGCATCCATGTAGGCGCCGATGCTCGGAACGCTGTGGATCATTTCCAGCAGGGCTTTCGTCATCTCGGCAATCTTTTCCGGCGGAACGGTGACTTTGACGTAGCTCTTCGCCGCGTCGCAGTCGCCGGGCTGCTCGGTCACTTCTGCCATTTCTGCACCGGACAGTATTTCGTTCATCATGGTCATGAACGCCGTGGTGTCCGCCTGCGTCAGTTCTTCCATGAGCTGCTCTTCCGTCATGCTGCTCAGATTCGCCGATGCTTCCATCAGGGCAGTGTATTCCGCATTGCCGCTCAGCTGTTCCTTCGATTCTTCAATCGCCTTGTCGATCTCCTCGTCGCTCTGACCGGACATCTTCATCGTCGCGCGGAGGGCTTTTTCCCTGATGGCTTCCATGTCCTTGCTGTTCACAGCAATCACGCCGCCCAGCAGCGCGCTGGACACATACATCAGCTGGTTTTCTTCCGCAGCAGTCGTCAGCGATGCCATACCCAGCACGCTCTTGCCGCTCAGGTTCAGGTCAAAGCCAGCTTCGTCGCCCTGCTGATAGCCGGTCAGGGACAGCGCCGCCAGCAGGTCGTTGATGGCGGCCATCGTGGTGTCATCCCCGCCCAGCGCCGCCACGAGGTCAGCGTTCAGGTCGTGGATGGTAATGGTGGTTTCCTGACGCGCGGCATTGTCCCACACGCTGTTTTCCGCCATCGAGGTCAGGGGCATCGCCAGCATCATGATGCTGAGCAGTACCGCAAGCAGTTTCTTCATGGGGTTTCCTCCTTGTTATTTGGTTTTCCTTTTTCTTTATAGCGAACACTGCGGGGGCAGTGATGCTTTCGGTTGATGTTAGTCGGCGTTATCCAAAATGATGGTGCTGCTCGGCAGCGTCGTCGTACCGTCCATGAGCTGCCGCACGCTGTTCGGCAGATTCATCAGGATGCGCGGCAGAATCTGCGAAATGCTCGTCGCCAAGGTCAGCATGTAGGCGTTGAAGCGCGCGCTGCTGATTTCGCCCAAGTCCAGCACGTCGCCGTCGGACAGCAGGGGGCGCGGTTTGCACGAAAAGGTCGTCGTGTAGATGGTCAAGCCGACTTCACCGCCAGACAAGAGCCGAATTCTCGACTCCCGATATACACTGCTGCTCGAACCAGACGTAAACACGCCGAATTGTATGCCGCTGTCCGTCCCGTTCGCTTCGGAGGTCGTGCGCACTTCTACATCGACCCTCCCGCCCCTGCGGTTCGGCTCAACCGTCAGCGAAATCGTCGTCTGCGTCTGGTCATCCGGCATAAGCACCAGTTCGGCATTCTTTTCACCGATGGTGAGGCGTCCCGTCGTGCTGTTCTCCTCCTTTTCCAGCGTCCAGTCGTACTGCAAGCCGTCCGCCAGCGTGTTCCGGTTCAGCGTGAACGTGACGGGCTTCAGGATTCCCTCGGTCGGCTCCACCTCGGACATTCTTTCCGCCCAGTCCGGGAGCGCGGAATAGTTCACAATCAGCTTGACAAGCTGCCCTTGCGCATCCGTGTACAGCGTCACCTGCGCGTCGCTGTACAGCATCGTCTGCTGACGCACCTGCGCCGCCCAGTCGATTTCCTGCGGCACATACTCTTCCGTCGTCGTCTGCGACATGAACTGCATCAGATTGTCATAATCCGCCGCCAAATCCGCGAAGTTCTGGACGACAGGCACTTGCATCGCCGTTTCCAGCAGAATCGCCAGCCGATTGACCAGCTGTTCGTTCGTCAGCGTGAACGTACACACCTGTATCACCGGGTCACAGCCTTCGAGCTGCTCCGTCACAGGGTCAATCGTCATGGACGGCTGATATTCCGCCAAGCGGCGCTGCATCTCCGTAAAGTCAATCGCCGCAAGGCTATTCAGCACTTCTTCCGCCTGCACGTTTTCCGTGAAGAGGGGATTTTTGAGTACCTTCGCCGTCATTGCGCCCATCTGTCCCATCTGCGCAATCTGCTCCGCGTAGTACCCAGAGGATACCGTCTCGTTGATGACTTCCGCCGTAAGACCGCGCTGGCTGAGCTGCTGGCGGTACACCAGCTCCCCGAAATGCTGCATGTCCTCGTCGAGGTTCAGATACAGCGTCTCGCCCAGCAGGTCACTGCTGACATAGACATCCGCACCGCTGAACTGCACGGCATAATCGACAATAGGCTGGTCGTTCAGCGTCACCTCATAGGCGGCTGACGTTATCCCCTGCTGATAGACTATCACCCGCAGGGCATCCAGAAAGTCATTGACGGCTTTCTCCTCCGCTTCGTCGATGTCCGCCCCCAGCACCTTCGCATTGAAGTCTTTCAGGAAAATGACTGTCCTTGTCGCGCCGGGCGCACTTTCCTCCGCAAAACCACACATCGGCACCAGCATCGCCAGCGTCAGCAGAATCGCAAGCAGCTTCTTCATTCGTCAGCCTCCTTGACATTCGGTTGTGCGCTTTTCAGCATTCCATTACCATTATATCAAAAAAAACACCTGTTGCAAGCGAATATGCGCAAGTTTTACAATTCCGTGCCTGAAAGATGCAAATTTGCGCCTGAAAGCGCAGCTTCGCGGAAAAATGCTTGATGCCGTCATGCAAAATTTCTGTGAATGGCGCAAAAGGCCGTTTTCCCCTCTTGTGAAGCGCGAAAAAATATGCTACAATAGATAGAGTATTCCGGATTACTGAAAGGAGCTAATTCGCATGGAATTTCTGACCAAGCTTTTGGGCATCGCCACCGCCGTTGCGGAAACCACCACCACCACCGGTGCGGCCGACCCTGCCGCCGTCACCACGGATTCGGCCGCTGGCGGCATTGTCGGTATTCTCTTCAGCCTTCTGCCGCTGCTGCTGGTTTTCGTCCTGATGTACTTCATGATGATTCGCCCGGAGAAGAAGCGCCGCAAGAAGGAGCAGGACATGCTCGCGTCCCTGAAGAAGGGCGACCGCGTGTGCACCATCGGCGGCATCTACGCCACCATCGAGAGCATCAGGGACGACACCATCACCCTGAGCGTCGGCAAGGGCGACCAGACGATGGTTGTTGCGCGCTGGGCGATTCGCTCGGTGGAAGATGTGACCATCGAAAACGAGACCGAATCCCTGAACTAATCGCAAAATTCCCGGCTTCGTGCCGGGTTTTTTTGTGCCCGATTTTCCCGCCGCGCATATGCTGGGAGTGAACAGCTCACACGATGGGAGGAATCGCCATGAATCAGCGTCCGAATTGCTGCCGTCCCATGCCGCCGCAAGCGCCTTGCCCGTCCAGACCACCTTGCCCGTCTTGTCCGGCGACGCAGAAGGGCGTTTTATTGCCGCGAATCCTCGCCAGCGGGCGGGAGTGGCAGCGCCGCGCGTGTGTGGCGCTGTACGTCGGCGGTTTGCCGGAGGATGCAAACGGGCGACTGCAGCTCGTCGGCGTTACGGCGTGCGGTGACGCGGATTGGGAGATTGCGCCGTACCAAGAACCGCGCCCATGCGCCTGCCGCGGATGCCGACCATCTCGACCCGCGCCGTGCCTTCTGCGGGTGAATATTCCGGTTGTTTGCCAAGTGCAGGCGGAGTGCGGGCAGGTTTTGCGCGGCGAAAGTGTGCTGACGACGGATGTTGCGCTGCCGATTCGCTGTGTGCAGGCGGAATGCTGGCGCAACCAGATGATGGTGCTGCCGTGCGTTCGGCTGATTGACGGCGGCGCGCCTGTGTGTGCGGATGGCTGCCGTCCCCCTGTGTTCGATTGCACGATTGAGCTGCTCGTCGAAGCCTACATGACGCGATGGGAAGCGTGCGGAAGCCCTGCGCCGACTTGTCCGGATTTACCGCTATTCCCCCCGCCGCCGTTCGGGTGACAAGGGCGTTGGAAGACCCAAGGGGCTTTGCCCCTTGACCCCAGCAGGGACGCTGTCCCTGCACCCTGCAAGG
>OJNN01000086.1_pt1 | contig 36871 bp, 21 predicted proteins | sample 1597851 | NCBI WGS metagenome assembly OJNN01 (sample SAMN01915222, study PRJEB22387) | human gut metagenome | isolation source: stool | host: Homo sapiens | place: USA | reverse complement strand
TGCTCTTCCGATCTAAATATTATACAAAATTTCGATTTGGATTGCAAGGAAAAAATTTTCGGTATATACTATAGTCAGTAAAAAACGAGGTGATAAGATGAAAATAGTTTTAACAGACGCACAGACTGTTCTTGACGATATTGTAAATGCCGATGTGCTTAATCGGTTCGGTAAGGTTGAGTCGTTCGGTCTTTTGAAATATGAAGAAGTTGCGGAGAAAATTGCAGATGCAGATATCGTTGTGTGCAACAAAACTCTGCTTGATTCGCACACAATGCGATTTGCAAAAAATCTGAAATATATAGGACTTTTTGCAACAGGCTACAACAACATTGACCTTGACTACTGCACCAAAAACGGCATAACCGTCTGCAACGCAGGTTCATATTCTACAAATGCGGTTGCACAGCACACATTTGCACTCATTCTTGAACATTTCAATCACACTGCGGAATATAATCGGTTTGTTCAGGACGGCAAGTGGAAAAGAAGCAAAACTTTTTCACCGTTTGTATATCCGCTGAATGAACTTGCAGGCAAAACGCTCGGCATTGTCGGACTCGGAAACATCGGAAAGGCTGTTGCAAAAATTGCAAATGCTTTTGATATGAATGTAATCGCATCAAGCAGAACTCCGAAAAATATTGATGGAATCAAAGATGTTTCGTTTGACGAGCTTCTTGAAACAAGCGACATTGTAAGCGTTCATTGTCCGCTAAATCCACAATCGGAAAATATGTTTGACAAAAATGCCTTTGCCAAAATGAAACAGGGTGCATTGTTCGTAAACACGGCAAGAGGCGGTGTTATGGTTGAAGAAGATTTGCTTGAGGCACTCGAAAGCGGTCACCTCGGCGGTGCGGCAATCGACACCCTCAAGGTTGAGCCTATGGTTGAGGACTGTATTCTTATGGGTGCAAAAAATTGCATCATCACCCCCCACATCGCATGGGCGCCCGTTGAAACCAGAGAACGCCTTATGGGCATAGTTTCGGACAACATCAAAAATTTTCTGAACGGAACTCCGACAAATAAAGTAAATTAACGGCGAGTAAGTAATGACACAAATTATATATTAAGATATATTTTATAAATGTCACAATGTAATTGACCTACTGTAGCGGCAATTCTATTCTATTTATATAATTGGATTTATCCATATCATTGTACAACGATTACTTGCTGGCGGATAATATCCGCTCCTACAGAATAACAATCATGTCATCAAACAGAAACAACCGCCCACCTTTCGGTGAGCGGTTGTTTTGTGTAGTGTAGTATTAGGAAATTGGGATTAGATTACAATTACTGCTGTCTTTCGCAATAACTTGAAAGGCCTGTGTTAGGATCTGTGTATTTGAGCATATCATTGTTGGCGTCATATGTGTAGTTAAACTGCTGTTCGCCTACTGTCATAACGAGATCTGTACCCTCAAATGTGTAGTTGCCCGAAACAGTCACACCGCTCATTTCGCCTGAGAATGTACCGTCATCTGCAAATGTGTATGTACATTTCAAAGTTTCGGGTTCAACACCGTTTGCTGTTGCGTAGTCATCAATTGAAACGGCTGTACCGTCCGTACCCTCAATTGCTGTTACAGTCCAAGTACCTACAACGCTTGCCGACGAATCGCCGTCCTTTGAATCAGCGGCGCTGTCATCTGCGCTGTTTGCATTGTCGTCAGCAGTCTGTGATGCCGAACTTTCGTTTTTGCTTGACGAGTCACCGCCATTACCGCAACCTACAAGACCTACTGTACCTACCATACAAATTGCAAGCAATAAAGCTAACTTCTTGATTTTTTTCATAGTTGATTACCTCTTTCCGATATTTTTTACTTTCCGATTTTGATTTACGGAAACACCGCAATTTTCGTGTTTCGCTTTCATCACCTCAATGATAGCCAATTTAATGCAACATTTCAACAAGTTGGCACAAACATCAATCTTTTGGCAAAAACATATGACAATCGGATATAATATTTTTCAAATTTATGGTATAATCTAAGTGCAGTTAATCATTGCTCCGAATTAAATTATTTCAAAGGAGGCGATATCTTGAAAATTGCAGTTATTGACGACGAAAAGCCTCAGGCAGACATTCTCTACTCAATCTGCAACGCATATTTTGGCGAACACAAGCAAAATGTGCAGATTGATTGTTTTCCTGACGGAATAGCTTTTTTCAATTCATTCAAGGAAAACACCTACAAAATAGCCTTTGTAGATATTTTTATGGAGAAAATGAACGGCATTGCCGTGGCTGAAAAGCTTCGTGAAAAAGACCGTGATATTCTTATTGTATTTGTCACAACAAGCACCGATTTTATGATGCAGGCATTTTCCGTTCACGCTTTTCATTACATAACAAAACCCTACAAAGCTGAGCAGATTTACAAGGTACTTGATGATGCCTCGTCATATGTATCGGATAATTCAAAATACATTGAAGTTGTCTGTGACCGTCGAAACACGCTGATTTCGCTTAAGGAAATTGTTTCTGTTGAATCCGATGCACATTATATCAACATAGGTGTTGTTTCGGGACTTAGATATCGCACACGAATGACCATTGCAGAGTTTCTCAAGCTTGCAGACAACGACAACCGTTTCATACCCGTAAACAGGGGAATCGTGCTAAATGCCAATTACATAAAGGACATTGAAGGATCTGTATGTGTTACAGGCAACGGTGAAAGATTCCCGATTAAAATTCGTGAAAAAACTCGGATTGAACAGAGCATCCGTGAATATATGTTCAAAAAAATCAGAGAAAACCAGCGGAGGTGAATATGAACACACTCGTAAATTTTTTTCAGACATTGTTCAGCTTTGCCATAATAATACCGTTAAGTTTATTCTGCCTTTTACCATTAAAAAATCAATTAAAATACCCGATTTCAAAGATAGTAACGCCCTTTTTGTGTTCATTTATCATACTCGGTTCTCTCTCGTCAATTGTGATGACGGCTTTTGACATTCAGAATTTAAACTTTGTTCTCTTCCCCGACCTTGTAATATTTTTCTTCCTTATTAAAAGCGTTACAAAGGCCGGAACAGCACGCTGTTTGTTTGTTTTTATAAGTGTGTGCTGTTTGATTTCATTCTTTTCGCTGTATTCATATTTTATCAACTCATTTTTTCAGGAAGAAATCTCACGAGGAGTTAACACCTCATATAGCCTGATTCAAATGGGGCTTTCGGTTGCGGCAATGGCGCTGTTGTTTCCGCTCACAAAATATTACGCATGGATGATTGACAACATAAATATCGGCAAGGTGTGGTATTTGTTTTCAATTTTGCCCATTGCACTTATGGTGTCAAACATCTATATTATACCGATTTCCTACGCAAATATTCGTGTTGGAAAGGTTTATGCAAAAGGATTCATCATTACAATATTTGAGCTTGCATTGTATCTTATAGTATTCATATTATTCTACATTTTCAGCAAGACTACTATTGAAAAAACAAAGCTTACAGAACGAAACAACATTCTTGAAATTCAGAAAAGTTACACAGAATCGTTGCAGTCGTACATAAAATACACCTCAAAAGCAAGACATGATTTTAAACATTCAGTTCATGTTATGAGCCGACTTGCAGATGAAGGAAATCTTTCGGCGCTGAAAGACTACATTGCCCAGTATGAAAATTCGCTGACTGTAACAGCACCTGTGCGAATCTGCAAGAGTGAGGCGCTGAACGCATTGTTCAATCATTATCGTCAACAGGCGATTGAGAATAATGTTGACATTAACTGGCGGATTGATTTGCCCGAAAATTCACGGATACTCGACGTTGACCTCTGCAGTATTTTCGGCAACATACTCGAAAACGCAATTGACGGTTGCTGTACAGTTGAAGAAGGCAAAAGATATTTTAATCTGACTTCCGAAATAAAAGGCGACTGTCTGTACATTGTTTCAACCAACAACTACGGCAAGCCCTTGAGAATGGACGGCGAGGAATTTTCTTCAACAAAACATCAGGGCAAAGGAATCGGACTTTACTCAATGAAAAGCATAACAGATGTTTATGACGGTATTTTTGAAGCAGGCAACAATGACGGCGAATTTTTCGTAAATATCGTAATGAAATACTAAATATTAAAGGGTATGCACAAGCGGCATACCCTTTTTGTATTCGGACAATTGCAAAAAAACACGCCTTGCAGAAACAAGGCGTGTTTTTGTTTTCATCGTCAACTGATTATAAGAGTTTTCTGAATTTCTGTTGCGTCAAGAACATTGACCACACCGTCCCGATTGAAATCCGCAAGCTTCATCTGAACATCGGAAAGTGCAGCAGTGGAAATGGCAAACTTGCTGATTTCGGTTGCGTCAAGAATATCAACACTTCCGTCAAGATTTACATCACCGATTGCAAACGACACTTCGCCGTTTGATGCAGGAGCTGTTGTTGGCTGAACAGGTGCGGCAGGAACAGTTGCTGCCGGCTGTGTGGCCTTAGCCGTTGTCGGCTGTACTGTTGCAGCAGGAACAGTTGTTGCAGGCTGTGTGGCCTTGGCTGTAGTCGGCTGAACAGTTGGCTTTGCAGTAGTCGGCTGAACCGTAGCTTTGGCTGTGGTAGGCTGTACAGTAGGTTTTGCTGTCGTAGGCTGTACCGTTGATGAAGAAACAAAAGTACAAAAATCAAGAGCAACCCAACCTGTCTTGCCGTTGTACGAGGTGTAACCCCATGTGTGACCGCCGGAAGCCGAAACCTTTGTTACATTAAGAGTAACATTGCTCGGAACAGATGCTACAGATTTATAGCTTGTACCCGCACCGCTTCTCATATTGAGATAATCGTCAACATCTGTTTTATATGTACCTGTTGTGTAAGTTACCTTTTTGGTTGTAGCCTGAGTAGTGCTTGTACTGCTGCTGAAATTGCCAAGGTAAATGTAGCCCTGAAAATTCCACCCTTTGTTACCGCCAACCTTCGGGTCGGAGATACTCGCTGTGGAAATGTAAAAATTAGCACCGCTGTATGCAGAGTTTGAAAGTGTAATCACACCGTTTTCAACCTTTTCCACAACAGCAACATGACCGCCGCCATAGCTGTATGACCAACAGGCAATTGCGCCGACCTTCGGGGTCTGGCCGTACTTATAGTAGCCGTTAGCCTTGTTGTAGCCGTACCACTGCTCTGCATTGTTCCACGAAAGCTTCGGCTCAGAGCCGAGAATCTCATAAGCTCTGCCGTAAGCATATGCTGTACAGTTCGGCATACCGTAACCGTACCTATAAAAAACATTTAAATTACTGTAATAATACTTGTTACTTGAACTCGGGGCAGAAAGTCTTGGTGAGAACGATGCCGCACTCGCAATCATCGACATTGAGAAGACCGACACAAACAGCATTACAGCCGTGAGAACTGCCGCAGAAACCTTTTTGTTAAAAATTCTTTTTAAAACATTTTGCAAAGAAACACTCCTTTTTTAAATTTCAAAGCGGTTGTTACCAATTTGTAACCACTTTCTTATATTTTATCATAAAATGCTTTGAAATCAAAGAGCAGAAATGCCGAATTTAGAAATTATAATCCGCATTTTTAAGCCAATCTATACAATGAATTACATTTCTGTTCCAACCGTTGACACAAAACGGCAAAAAATAAAAGGCGGTTAAAAAACCACCTTTATTGGTCGGGATGACAAGACTTGAACTTGCGACTCCACGCCCCCCAGACGTGTGCGCTACCAAACTGCGCTACATCCCGATGCAACATTATTATTTTAGCAAAACAGCAGGCTGTTGTCAAGGCATTTCTAAAATTTTTTCTGCTGATCAACAGAAATTGCAATTAAGACGAACACAAACAGCAAAGCAAAACGGACACTGCCATTCGACAGTGTCCGAAAAATGCTTAGATTAAAGAAAAATCTTTTAAATTATTCTTCTCTCTTCTTTCTTGCAAGGAACATAACGCCTGCTGCTGAAACCATAAGACCTGCCATTACGAACACGATTGTTGTTTCAACGCCTGACTTAACTGCACCTGTGCTTGAAGAACCTGAGCCTGATGAGCCTGAACCGCTGCTGCTTGAGCCGCCGTTTGAACCGTTACTGCTTGAGCCTGAAGCTGAACCTGAGCCTGAGCCAGAACCAGAACCTGAACCGTTGCTTGAGCTGCCGCCTGCTGCCTTGTTACCTGTCTTCTTAGCGTTGCCGAGCTGATCCTTGTCAACCTTTTTACCACCTTTTGTAGGATCTGTGCAAGTTGAGAGAATCTTCTCAACTGCAGCAGCAATCTTATCCTTATCAGGGCTGTTTGTAGCGTTGAGCCTATCTGTCACAGCACCCATAACCTGTGTTGGGCTAACCTTGAGTTCGTTAATAAGGTCCTGTGTATGACTTGTCTTAGCGTCATCGTCGTAGTAAGCAACGAGGTATGTAGCCAGCAATGTTACATCTGATTCGCCCTCAGGGAAAGCAGAACCGATGATTTTACCTGTTGAAGTAATCTTCTTTTCAGGACCGCAGTCTGAATTTTTTTCCCATTTAGCTTCGTTTGCCTTCTTTTCTGAATCCTCAGGGTTTTCAAGCTGATTACCTGTGCAATAAAGTGTGTCGCCGATGCACTTGCCGCTCATGATAGCGTTGTATGACTGCATACCTGTGTTAGCACTGAAGACTACACAGTATACTCTTCCGTCTGACTTAGAGATTGTGTTACCTGTCTTTGAAAGATCATAAGTTGCGATACCTGTTGAAGCGTCGTACTTACATCTTTCTTTCTTTGTCTGCCAATCCGGCCAATCGCCTGAACCGTCAGCCTTCCAAATGTGACAGAATACTGTCTTAACATTATTCCAGCCTGACTTCTTTACATCGAACTTAACAACATTGCCTGCTTCAACCTCTGAAGAACCGTTAGCTGAAACATCTGAAGAACCGTCAGCTGAAACTTCGCCTGACTGATCTGCTGCAGCAACAGCAGCATCATCCTCTGCTTCTGCAGCGCTTGCTGTGATGGCAGCTGAGCTGCACATTACTGCGGCTGCAAGAAAAAGACCTGCAATTTTCTTGAACATTTTTAATCTCCTCCTAAAATTGTTCATAAATATCCAAGATAGATTTTCATATCTTAGTACTGCTTATTATACTATAAAAATAACAAAACTGCAATAGTTTTGGTTTAAAACCGTTTCTGTTATTTGCACAAGGTTTTATGTGACAGTTTGGCTATTTTTCACAATTTTACTTTTTAGCACGCCATAAATGCACATTAAATGATTATTTCAACATTGCGTAAACGGTTTCTTTTACGCTGTCAAGAGCCTCTTCAATCTTTTCGGGCTGCTTAGCGCCTGCCATAGCCATATCCGGCTTACCGCCGCCGTTACCGCCGGCTTTCTGAGCAACAGCCTTGACTATTTTGCCTGCGTTAGCGCCGAGAGCAAGAGCCTCCTTACCGCAGGCTGCGGCAAATGTCACCTTGCCGTCATTTTCAGTTGCAAGAACGCATACGCACTTTGGAGCAAAATCTCTTGCCTTTTCACACATTGTGCGAAGAATGTCGGCATTAACCTTGTCAACCTTGCCTGTTACCACTCTTACACCGTGCTCCTCTGTTGTGCCTGCAAAAAGCTGTCCAATCTGAGCAACGGCAAGCTTAGAGTTAAGCTCGTTGATTTCTCTCTGCTGTTCCTTGATAATCTGTTCAGCCTTTTGAACGCCCTCAACAACCGCCTTTGGATTCGCAATCTTGAGCAATGAGCAGACATCCATAATAACAGCGCTCATACCGTTAATATATTTGAGAACGCCCATACCTGTGAGAGCCTCAATTCTTCTTACGCCTGCGGCAACCGAACCCTCCTGTCTGATTCTGAAAAGACCGAGGTTTGCGGTATTCTTAACATGAGTACCGCCGCAAAATTCAACAGAGAAGTCGCCTGCACTTACAACACGGACAACATCACCGTACTTTTCGCCGAAAAGTGCCATTGCGCCGAGCTTTTTAGCCTCTTCAATAGGCATTTCCTGTGTTGTAACGGGGATTGCCTCAAGAATCTTTTTGTTTACAAGGTCCTGAACCTCAATCAGTTCCTTTGCCGTGAGAGCCTCAAAGTGAGTGAAATCAAAACGGAAGTAGTCGTCCGAAACAAGCTGACCTGCCTGCTGAACATGGTTGCCGAGAACCTCACGGAGAGCCGACTGAAGAAGGTGAGCCGCTGTGTGGTTTCTTGTAATATCCGCACGGCGCTCTTCATCAACGGCAGTTGAAACCTCTGCACCTACATTGATGCTGCCGCTCTTTACTGTACAAGCGTGAAGGTAAATTGTGCCTGACGGATTCTTTGTTGTGTTGTCAACATCAGCTGAAAAACTGCCCGACTCCATAACACCTGTGTCGCCAACCTGACCGCCGCCTTCTCCGTAGAACGGAGTTTTGTCGAGAACGATAATAGCATTTTCGCCCTCACCGATACTGTCAACTCTCACACCGTCCTTAACGATTGCAAGAACCTTTGAAGTTGACTTAAGTTCTGTGTAACCGACAAACTCTGTATTTGCAACATCGGAAAGGTCTGTTGTGTCAGAAATCCAAGCGTCTGCACCTGCGTTCTTTCTTGCGTCACGGGAACGCTTTTTCTGCTCCTTCATAAGCTCACGGAAACGCTCAACATCAACCTTGATGCCTTTTTCCGAAAGAATTTCTTTTGTAAGGTCAATCGGGAAGCCGTAGGTATCGTTAAGCTTGAACGCATCCTCACCGCTGAGAACATTTACATCTTCGTTGTCCATAATGCCGTTGAGCATCTTAAAGCCCTGATCAATTGTCTTGGCAAAGCTTTCTTCCTCAACCTTGATAACCTTTGTGATGAATTCCTGCTTTTCCTTGAGTTCGGGATAAGCTGTGAGATTTTCCTTGATAACCGTATCGCAAACCTTATAGAGGAAAGGCTCGTTGTAGCCGAGAAGTCTGCCGTGACGAGCGGCTCTTCTGAGCAAACGGCGGAGCACATAGCCCTTGCCCTCGTTTGACGGAAGAACACCGTCACCTATCATAAATGTTGTACTGCGGATATGGTCTGTGATAACACGGAGTGAAACATCGCTCTTTTCATCTCTGCCGTACTCAACACCTGTAATCTGTGAGATGTGCTTCATAATATTCTGAATTGTATCAACGAGGAAAAGGTTGTCAACACCCTGCATAACACAGGCAAGTCTTTCAAGTCCCATACCTGTATCAATGTTCGGATGTTCAAGAGGAGTGTAGTTACCTTTGCCGTCACTCTCAAACTGAGTAAATACAAGGTTCCAAACCTCAACAAAACGGTCACATTCACAGCCTACATGACAGTCGGGTCTGCCGCAGCCTTTTTCGTCGCCACGGTCAAAGTAGATTTCGGAGCACGGACCGCAGGGGCCTGAACCGTGTTCCCAGAAGTTGTCTTCCTTGCCGAGTCTTACCATATGTGACGGATCAACGCCGACTTCCTTTGTCCAGATGTCAAAAGCCTCGTCATCGTCCTCATAGATTGAAACATAGAGCTTTTCGGGAGGCATTTCAAGAACCTTTGTGAAAAATTCCCATGCCCATGCTGTAGCCTCGTGCTTAAAATAGTCACCGAACGAGAAGTTACCGAGCATCTCAAAAAATGTACCGTGACGGGCTGTGATGCCGACACGCTCAATGTCGGGAGTACGGATACATTTCTGACAGGTTGTAACACGCTTGCGGGGAGGTGTTACCTCACCTGTAAAATATTTTTTCATAGGAGCCATACCGCTGTTGATGAGCAGAAGGCTGTTGTCGTCCTTTGGAACAAGCGAAAAGCTGGGGAGTCTTAAACAACCCTTTGATTCAAAAAATTCAAGAAACTTTTCTCTTAATTCGTTAAGTCCTGTCCACTTCATAAAAAATCTCTCCTTATACAAATTCACAGGGGAATACAATATTCGTTCAAATTTGTTTAAAGTATGCAACCGAGCAAAATAAAAAATCCCATTGTATAAAAATACAATGGGACAGGAATATCCTGCGGTACCACCCAAATTGACGACAAGCGTCCGCTTTGAGTAATCGTCATATAGATTACATTTCCTTAACGCAGAAATACGCTGTGCTTAATCACACAGAGCTCAGGGGCAGCGTACCGAAGCCTTACATAAAAGCCTTGCACCAAACGGCTTTCTCTCTGAAATGCTGACGCCTCGGTTAATCCCGTCACAGCCGAATATTGTAATTCAATTGTAGCAAATAATTTAAATCGGAGCAACACTCTGCTTTGCTTGCAAGGAGCAGAGTTTGCGACAGATTGCAATCAAGTGCATAGGAGCGTCAGCTCCTCAGTATTTCAGCGAGAGATTTGCTCACGCTGAAAGGCTGAATTGTTCCCCACCGTTTTTAAGGTGGGGAACATCAGTACTTAGATTATAAAACTGTTTCTTTGTGTTGTCAATAGCAAAATTTGGGATTAGTCACGCTTTTTTCTGATAACCGAGCCTGACGGAACGGGGGCACTGCACTTCATTGTGAGTCTTTGCATCGGGTGCGGCGCACTTTCAACGGGCATGCCATCGTCAGTTGTAAGCGACTCACACTTGATTTCAAACGGCACTCCGCTTGGCGGAAGCACATCGAGTGTGTCGCCCACATAGAATTTGTTGCGTTGAGTGATTACTGCGGTTGTGTCGTCAATAAGCTCTTCGCACAACGCAACATTGTCATAATGACGGATATATCCTCCGTTGCCCGTAACCTGACCGGGTTCTCTGCCGAAATAGAAGCCTGTGTTGTACTCACGGTGGCTGATTTTTTCAAGCTCTTCCCTTATCCACGGTTTGAGAACATAACCGTCACCCTCTGCAAAATAATCGTCAACAGCGTGGCGGTAAGCGTTTGTTGTAACAGCGACATAGTAAGCCGACTTTGCTCTGCCCTCAATTTTAAAGCTTGAAACACCTGCCTTTACAAGCTCAGGGATATGCTCAATCATACAGAGATCTCTGGAATTATAAAGATATGTGCCGTCGCCTGTTTCTTCAACGGGGAAATACTGTCCCTGACGGTTTTCTTCATAAAGATGATACTTCCATCGGCACGGCTGAGCACAGTCGCCGTGGTTCGCATCTCTGCCTGTCATATAGCTTGAAATAAGGCACCTGCCCGAGAATGAAACGCACATTGCACCGTGTACAAAGCATTCGATTTCAAGCTCTTTCGGAACTTTTGCACGCATTTCGGCAATTTCATCAAGCGGAATTTCCCTTGCAAGCACAACTCTTGACGCACCCATATTGTAAAGCACATTTGCCGCCGCATAGTTTGTTACTCCTGCCTGAGTCGAAATGTGGCGCTGAACCTTTGGCGCATACTTTTTAGCCGCCTCAAAAACACCGAGGTCGGCAATTATGAACGCATCAACTCCGCAAGCCTGAGCATTCTCCATAAATTCCTGAAGATGAGGAATTTCATTATTGCGTGGAAGTGTGTTGCAGGTTACATGGATTCTTGCTCCCTTTTTATGTGCAAGGTCACAGGCAGTTTTCAGCTGATCGTTATCAAAATTCTGCGGTGCGGAACGCATTCCGAACATTTTTCCTGCAAGAAAAACTGCGTCTGCGCCAAAATTTAATGCAGATTTAAGGCAATCCATATCACCTGCCGGCGATAAAATTTCGGGTTTTTCAAAATTAGTTATCATAGCTTTTAATATACTCCATATTTGCATTTTGCTGTTCAAGTGTTGATGCGTAATAAGCCTGTCCCTTGCTGTCATGACAGAAGAAGTAATAATCCGAGCTGTTCGGATTGAGTGCGGCAATTATTGCGTCCATACCCGGATTGCAGATTGGACCGTATGGGAGTCCCTTTTTGTCATATGTGTCGTATCTGCTCTTGTATGTACTTCTGTCATTTTCGGGAACATCTTCAAGGCTTCTGTACGGATAGAACTTTGTTGAATCAAGACCGAGGTTTGACACACCGGCACTGCTGTCAGCTGTAAGACGGTTGTGAAGAATTGATGAGATGTAGTACATATCCTCTTTGTCAGCCGCCTCTGCCTGAATGATTGACGCAATTGTCATAACCTGATCAAGCGAATACTTTGTATCGCTCTCCTCAACCATTTTCAAAACTGTTGTTTTCTTTGAATAGCCATCAACAGTCTGCTTTTCGTTTATCTTTGTTTCGTAGTTATTAAGAAGCTTGTAGATTACGGACTCTGCATTTTCGTTTCTGTAGAATTCGTAGGTATCGGGATAGAGATAACCCTCAAGCTTGTAGTAACGCTTGTCCGCATTTGTTTCAGCCTTGATAAAATCAAAATCGCCGTCAAATTTGTCGGAATTGCACAATGAAAGGAACTCATCCCTGTCACCCAAAGCACCGTTCTTTTTAAGAGTGTCGGCAATTTCAAGAACGCTCTCACCCTCGGTAATTGTAACAGAAACCGTGTCGGTTCTGTTGTTGTTGCTTGAAAGAAAATTGACGATTGCCTCATAGTCCATATTCTTGCGGATTTCATATGTACCCTGAGTAAAATCATCGGATGACTTTGTGACATTGACAAAGAGCTTAAAGTATGACGGTTCGCCTATTATCTTGTTGTCGGCAAGCACCTTTGCAACATCGTCAACCGTTGGATTTTCGGGAATCTCAATTTTGACTGTTGAAGAATCGGTTCTGTTCACGGCAAGCAAATCGTTCATACCTGTTATCATATATACAGCCGCCATTGCTCCGACAATTAGAATTGAGATTATCCACATAACACGGAAAATTCTGCGGTTATGCTTATTTTTCGCTTTAAGAGTCTTTTTTTCTTCCCTTTTCTTCTGCTTAAGAACATGCTTTGACTCTCTCGCCATCTGCTTTCGAACATCCTGACCGCTGTATGAATTGAGGTTTGACGGCTCGCCTTCTGTTTCACCGTACATATTTTCGTCCTCATACTCGGTTTCGTCAATGTTGAGCTTAAAGTTTTCGGCTCTTCTTCGGCGCTGAGCGTTAAGCTCCTGTTCGCTCATATTAAAATTATCAGGGTTCATAATGTATCATTCCTTTACAAACTCGTTATTTGTTCGGTTGGTATATTTTTCGGTAATCACGGCGTCAACGGGGCGGTCAAACACTCCCGAGGGCAGAGTATGCTCCATACATTTGGAGTAGCAAAGACCAACGCTCGTTCCCGAAAAGCTCTGCAAAAATCTGTCATAGTAACCCTTGCCGAATCCAAGGCGGAATCCCTGCGTATCAAAGCAAAGTCCCGGAACAAGGCAGAGTCCGTGTGAGAAATCCTCGTACTTTTCACAAACCTCGGGGTTTGGTTCCATAATTGAAAACGCACCCTTTTCAAGCTGAGAAAGTGAGGTCACAAGGTAAAAATCCATTTCACCGAAATTATTCCTGCACCTTGGCAGAGCAAGTTTTTTGCCGTCTTTCAGCGTTGTTTCAAGGATAAGCGAGGTGTCAACCTCAATCGGTGATGAAGCAAAGGCAAAAAGCACATCGCAGCTTTTGTATTCCTCACTTGCCAGAAAAGCGTTCTGCAAGGCAAGGTCAAGCTGCTGTTTCTTTTCGGGAGGACAGCTTTTGCGGATTTTTTTATATTTTGCACGGAGCTGACTTTTCAGCTCACGGACATTTTTTACAGGCATTGCATATCACCGATAACCTTGTCGGCGGCATCCTTTGATACTGCGAGAGAAACAATTGCGTGACCGAATTCAATTGCACAGCCTGCGCCCTTTGCGGTAATAATATTGCCGTCCGTTACGGTGTGAGTGCCTGTATAGTCTGCACCCTTCAGCTCCTTTTCAAAGCCGGGGAAACAGGTTGCCTTTTTGCCGTCAAGGATTCCGAGGTGACCGAGAATTGACGGAGCGGCACAGATTGCGGCAACAATTTTGCCGTTCTCACAGCTATACTTAACAGCCTCAAGAACCTTTTCGTTTGCCTCAAGATTGAGAGTTCCGGGCATACCGCCGGGGAGTACAACACCCTGAACATCGTCAAGGTCAATACTGTCAATTGTGATATCGGCTTTTACAGGCACACCGTGTGAGCTTGTAACACATTCGCCTGTTACACCGACTGTTTTAACATCAAGCTTTGCCCTGCGCATTACATCAACGGGGGCAAGCGCCTCTGTTTCTTCAAAGCCTTCTGCAAGAAATACATAGAACATAGTAAACTTCCTTTCAGGAAAGAGTAATCCCGATATAGACATCGTCGGGAATTTTATGGTTTTTGTCGAGTGATTTAATCATTCCGCATTTTTGTGATTGGCAGTTTTCAAAAAGAGCGTTGTCGGATTTGCCCGTAAACACAAACCTTTCTGATTTTGTATTTTCAAGCAAAAGTGCGGAAAGTTCGTTTATATTTTTATAAGCCGAGTAAAAAACATCGGCAGTATTTTCGTTTTCATCAAATACGGCAAAGCAGTCATTCTTATTGATCACCTTTGAGCCGTAAATCTCATAATAGGACTTTGCAAATTCATAAAAATTTTCATTATATATGAAAGAATTTTCTTTTGAACAGCCGAAATTCAAGCCCTTCTCTGCAAAACTTTCAAGCGTTTGCCTTGAAAGTTCACGGCTTTTTACGGTGCAGTTCAAAACATATCCGAGCTTTGCGTAAAAGCCATACAAGCCGTCATTTGCAGGAAAAAGCAGAGAATACACATCACCGTTATTCTTTGCATCATCAAGTGCAAAATCAATCAGCCTTGACATTATCCCGTTGCCACGGAAAGATTTATCGGTTGACGCACCGCAAAGATAATGCGATTTCTCGCCGTTGAGCGTACCTTTTACAAGGTAAAGAGCCGAAACGATTCTATCGTCAACAACGGCACAGCAGCCGTCAAAAAGGTCGCTGTCAAAAATCAGGTTGACGGCAGTTACATCCTCGTCAAAACACGAAAGCCACAGCTTTTTTAGGCTTTCGGTATCGGATTTTACGGTTTTGCGAAATATCGTTTTCATCGTTTTTTCGGTATTGCATTCCAGCGGTCGAGGATAATAACGGGATTGTATGAAAGTTTAGACTTTTTGAGTCCCTCAAGTCCCATATCTTCCTCACGGTTTATATACTCATACTGCGTAAGAGTTTTGGCAAATTCGTTGTTGATTACGGCATAAACACCGTCATATTCACGAAGTGCCTTTTCAAAGTTGATGTCATACACCTTGGGTGAAATTTCACTTCCGAGAGTCATGGCAACGGGCTTTGAGTCAACATACAGTACGGCGCCCTTGACATTATATTCGTCTTTGAGATTGCACATTTCCCTGATTGCCATAATTTCGCTTGAAGCTTCGGGATCGGTGTCATTTTCCGCACACCACAGTTTTGCAACCGTTAATGCATCGGGAATGTTTGAATCCGACAAAGTTTCAAAACGGGTATCGGTGTAGGTTCTGTAAAATTTTGAAATGTGGTTACGCTTTGCGTGAAACCTTTTGCCCGCAAGGGTTGCAAGGTCACGGGAAGTGTAGATGTAATCCTGATTTTCGGGTGAACGGACATAATCAAATTTGTCGGGAAACATTGTTTCAAGCATTGCACGATTGCCGTTTGTCAGCATAACAATTTGCAAATTGCCGTTTCTCTCCTCGGCATCTTTGAAAACTTCTTCAAGCGCACCCTTTATATTTTTGCCTGTAGGCATACAGTAACCCCAGACGGACTCGTCGGGATTACAATACACCTTGACAATTGTATCATCATAAAAAGCAAATTTAATATTGTATTCGTTTCGCCAAAGATAAGCGTTCAAAAGGTTGGTATCGCAGCCCATGCACTCATCATAATCGTAGTATTTTTTAAGTTCGTTTATGTCACTTTGCTCAATTTTTTTAAAGCTCAGCATAAATTTCAGCCGCTACCCTCTCTATCTCTTCCGATATTTTTTCTATACTCTTAATTTCTCCGTTTTCACAGCAATTAATAACCTTCCAGCCGCATTTTTTAGCGGCATAAACTGCACTTTTTCGACAGTCAAGAAGGAAACGGAGATTTTTCTCATGCAAATCTTTCTTGCTGTTGTCACCGCCGTAGCGTTTTTCTATAAGCTTCTGCGAAACCTCGGGTTCAACATCAAGGTAGATTACAAGGTCGGGTTTCGGAATCCCGAGCTTTTCGTATTCAAAATCGTTCAGCCAATCAATAAAGCTGTTCCACTCCTCTTTCGGGAGTTTGGACATCTGATAAATTATATTTGAAGTCACATAGCGGTCGCTTAAAATCACACCGCCGTTGTCACATTCCTTTTTCCAAAACTGAAGATAGCTTGCAACACGGTCAACCGCATAAAATGCACTCGCCGCATAGGCATTGACATCATCGGGCTTGTCGCCGAATTTGCCGTCAAGATACATCTTCACGGGAGCGGCGGCAGGACTTTCATAATTCGGAAATTCAAGCTTTGTGACCTTTTTGCCGAGAGCGGAAATTTTTTCGCACAAAATCTTTGTCTGCGTAGCTTTTCCGCTGCCGTCAAGTCCCTCAATAACAATAATTTTGCTTTTCATATATATACCTTACTTTTCTCTGCCGTATTTCTGACGCATTTCCTTTTGCTTTCCGCAACACATATTGCCCTCGGGGCATGGTCCGAACAGGCATGACGGGCCGCAGTTTTTGAAAAGATGCGGAGCAACCTCAAGACATTGCAAAAGCATCTGTTCGGCAACCTCACGAATTTCCCACTGCGCTCTGTTGCAGCAACGGTGTGCAAAAAAGTTCTGCAAGCTTCTTGCATTGAAAGTGCAGACAATTTTTGTTGTCGATGCATTCGGAAGAATAAATCTTGCGTCCTCATTGGCTTTCTTGATGAAAGCATTGCAGGATTTTTTGTCGTCAGCCTTGTAGGCATTGATAATTTCTTCATCAGTTCCGCTGTATTTATCGGGACACTTCTCGTTGATGTAACCGACAGCAAGCGCATCTCTGATTTCCTTGTAAGCGTCAGCCTCAACCTTGAGAGCCTTTTCATAAGCGGCAAGAGCCTTTTCGTTCTTTGCAATCTCGGGCGGAGTTACAAAGTCAAACCTTGTGCCGTCAACATAGCGCTGTGACTGCTGACTGTAGGATGCAATTCTGTGGCGGACAAGCTGGTGTGAGCAGGCTCTTGAAATGCCCTCAATGCCGAATGTAAAATATGCGTGTTCGGTCGGACTTGCATGACCGAGGCTTGCAAGCATATCAATAAATGAGGACGTTTTTTCCTCGTCAAGACCTTCTCTTATATCTTCAATCCCTGACGGTGAGTAGCAAAGCTTTGCCGCCATTGCAACCGTCTGTTCAGGGTTAGGTGTGTGTGTAAGGAGCGTTACCTTTATTGCCATTTTTAGTTTTCATCTCCCATTTTCGATAAAGTTATTCACAATTTCCGATATTCGGATTTATTATAACATTATTATTCAGTCTTTTCAATGGTAAAAACAAGCAAAAATCCCGACAGCACAAAACCTGTCGGGATTTCTGATTAAAATACTATTTTCTTGTAATTGACCAACCCTTTGAGTTGAAACCGCTTACCGTTTTGCCTTTTCTGTCAATACAACGAACTGTGTAGGTTACCTTCTTACCCTTTTTAGCACCTGAATCTGTGAAAGAGGTTGAAGTTGTATCTTTTACCTTTGTCCAGCTTCCTCCGTTATATTTTCTGTAAAGACGGTAGCCATAAACTCCGGCAATCTTATTCCATGTCACACTTACACCCTTTGATCTGTTTGTAAGTTTTGTAATTTTCGGTGTTGCGGCTGTGTATTTTTTTGACCAGCCCTTTGAGTTAAAGCCACTGACGGTTTTGCCGTTCTTGTCAATACAACGGATTGTGTAGGTTTCGGTTCTGTTAGGACTTACTCCCGAATCGGTGAACGATGTGGCTGTTGTGTCCTTAAATCTCTTCCAACCGCCTGATGATGTTTTATAGTAAAGTCTGTAACCGTAAACACCTGCGATTTTGTTCCAACTAAGTTTAATACCTCCCGATGTGTTGTCAAGCTTTGAAATTGTCGGAGCAACGGGAGTGTATTTTTTGGACCAGCCTGTCGAGTTAAATCCGCTGATTGTGTTGCCTTTTTGGTCAATGCAACGGATTGTATATGTTTCGGTTTTATTCGGTACTACTCCCGAATCGGTGAACGATGTGGCTGTTGTGTCTTTAAAGCGTTTCCAACCACCCGACGCAGGCTTGTAATAAAGTCTGTAGCCGTAAGCGCCGTCAACCTTGTTCCACGAAATTTTGATACCGCCTGTTGTGTTTGCAAGACCTGTAATCTGCGGAGCGGGAAGATTTACGGTAACTTTGCAAGTTGCGGTTTTGCCGTTTGAAGTTTTTACCGTGATTGTTGCTGTTCCCGAGGCTTTGGCAGTTACCTTGCCGTTTTTGTCAACAGTTGCAACGCTTGTGTTTGAACTTCTCCAAGTGTAAGAAGTCACAGCGTTTGATGGTGAAACTGTCTTTGTAAGAGTATAACTCTTGCCGACATCTAAAGTTAATGCTGTTTTGTTTAATGATACAGAGGTTGGTTTGGAAACGTCAAGTGCAATAAACTTAAATCCATTTTCTTTCGCATATGTTTCAGCGGCTGTGCCTTTGTAGCCTTTGATTGTGAAATCTTCGTACTTTACAGGAGGCCCATAATGAATACCAATATCACTATATCCAAATGCATACTCGCCAATATCTTCCATATTTCTAGGAATAGTTATACTTTTTAGCTTTGAACAGTTCATAAATGCGCCCCCACCAACACTTAACAAACTGTTTGGTATAACAATATTCGTAAGATTGATACAACTGGAAAATGCATCTTTAGAAATACTCTTTGTCCCTTGCTTTAAAACTATTTTTGTATTTTCAAGCATATTGCCCTTATATTCATATGCTACTTTACCAGCATACACTACGCCGTCAGGTTGATTATCAAACCATTTTGTATTTTTAAAAGCATCAGACGCAATATATGTAATACTGTCAGGAATGATTATATCTGAAAGGTTAGTACAGTCAGAAAAAGCTTTACTGCCAATACTTATAACACTGTTTGGTATAGTAATGCTTTTTAAGCTTGTACATCTCCAAAAAGTTCCAACATCAATTCGATTTACACTATTTGGAATAACAATATCTGTAAGATTAGTACAATCGGAAAATGCATATCTAGAAATACTCTTTGTGTCTTGCCTTAACAGTATTTTTGTATTCTTAGGCATATCTCCTTTATATGTATATGCAACCTTACCTGCATATACTACGCCATCAGATTGATTATCAAACCATTTAGTTTTTGAAAAAGCACCGTCATAAATTTCTGTCACGCTGTCAGGAATAGTTATATTTGAAAGACTTGAACAACCATAAAAAGCATCGGCGCCAATACTTGTAACGCCGCTCATTATGATAACACTCGAAAGACTTGTACAATTTTCAAAGGCATCATGTCCGAGACTTTTAACACTGTTAGGTATTACTATACTTGAAAGACTCACGCAATTAGAAAAGGCAGCATTACCGATACTTGTAACGCTGTTTGGTATAGTAACGCTTTTTAGGCTTGTACAGGAGGAAAAAGCGCGTTCATAAATTTCTGTAACGCTATCAGGAATAGTTATATTTGAAAGGCTTGAACAACCATAAAAAGCATCACCATCAATATTTATGACGCCTCTTTGTATGATAACACTTGAAAGACTTGTACAACTACTAAAAGCTCCCCAACCAATAGTCGTAACACTGTTTGGTATAACTATACTAGAAAGGTTTGCACAGGCGTAAAAAGCGTACTGATCAATATATGCAACCCTATACCCAGCAATTTTTGACGGGATTGTAACAGTTTCTGCACTTCCTGTATATTTAGTTATAGCAACCGATGAATCATTGATTTCATATTCAAAATCGCCGTAGGTTGCCGCACTTACGGTGAGCGGTGCGATTGTCAAGATGCCGAGCATCATTACAGCCGCAAGAATAACCGATGTTAATTTTTTGACTTTAGTTCTCATAATTGACCTCCTAATAAGATATAACTATAACAGCAAGAATAATTAAGGATAATTATCCTGATAGAATAATTATATATTCTTATTTTGTGATTGTCAACATATTTTCATCTTATTTGGCAGATATTTTTATGATTTGTGAGAAGAACGGTATAATATAAGTGTAAATATTACTGCAAAACGAACAAAAAACACGGTACGCACAAATGGCACATACCGTGTTTTTATATAGTTTGATTCAGTTAAATCAGAAGTCCATAATTTCGTCATCTTCAAGAGCAACGATAACATCCTCTGTTTCGTCGTTCTCAACGATTTCAGCCTCAGAATTGCTCTCAAGCTTAACATCGGCATATCTCTGCATACCTGTACCTGCAGGGATAATCTTACCGAGGATAACATTCTCTTTAAGACCAACGAGCGGATCAACCTTACCCTTGATAGCGGCATCTGTAAGAACTCTTGTTGTTTCCTGGAATGATGCGGCTGAAAGGAAGCTGTCTGTTGCAAGAGCCGCCTTTGTAATACCGAGGAGGAGCTGTGTGAATGTTGCCTCACGAAGACCCTCTTCGCCGTTGGCAATACGCTTTTTAATCTGCTCATTCTCGTAAAGAACTTCGTTCTTGTCGTAGGTCTGACCTGACATAAAGCCTGTGTCGCCTGCGTCCTCAACCTTAACCTTACGCATCATCTGACGAACGATAACCTCAATGTGCTTATCGTTGATTTCAACGCCCTGCAAGCGGTAGGTACTCTGTACCTCCGAAATAAGGTAGTTCATGACTGCCTCGGGTCCGAGAATATCGAGTATATCGTGCGGATTAACAGCACCGTCGGTAATCTTGTCACCCTTCTTGATATGGTCACCTTCAAATACCTTTACACGGAAGCCGAAAGGAATGAGGTAAGCTCTTTCTTCGCCTGTTTCTTTGTTAAAGATAACAGCGTGCTTTGCGTTTTTGATTTCTTCAAAACGAACATCACCGTCGATTTCACTGATGATTGCGAGGCTCTTTGGCTTACGAGCCTCGAAAAGCTCTTCAACTCTCGGAAGACCCTGTGTGATATCTTCGGCAGATGCAACACCGCCGGTATGGAATGTTCTCATTGTAAGCTGTGTACCCGGCTCACCGATTGACTGAGCGGCAATAATACCGACAGCCTCACCGACAGTAACAGGCTGTCGGTTGGCAAGGTTAGAACCGTAGCACTTACGGCAAGCGCCGTGTTTTGCACGACATTCAAGTACCGAACGAATCTTGATGTGGTCAACACCCGAATTAACGATGATGTCAGCCTCTTTGTCGCCCATCATAATATCCTTTGAAACAAGAACATTACCGTTAGAATCGCAGAAGTCATCAAGGAGATATCTTCCGATAAGACGCTCGTGGAGTCCTTCGATAACATTTGATTCGCCTGCTTTGATGTCAAAAATTTCAAGACCTTCTGTAGTACCGCAGTCCTCTTCACGGATAATAACTTCCTGTGATACATCAACAAGACGGCGGGTAAGGTAACCTGAGTCGGCTGTACGAAGAGCTGTATCGGCAAGACCTTTACGAGCACCACGAGATGAAATAAAGTACTCCAAGATGTTAAGGCCTTCACGGTAGTTAGCTCTGATAGGAATTTCGATTGTTTTACCTGATGTATTGGCGATAAGACCACGCATACCTGCAAGCTGTCTGATCTGGCTCATACTACCACGGGCACCTGAGTCAGCCATCATGAAGATTGGGTTGTAGCGGTCAAGGTTTTTCTGGAGGGCGTCGGTTACATCGTTAGTAGCCTTTTCCCAGATACGAAGAACCTCTTCGTAACGCTCTTCGTTTGAACGAAGACCCATCATAAACTCATCACGGATAACATCAACTTCCTTCTCTGCCTCGGCAATGATATCCTTTTTCTGAGGAGGAATAACTGCGTCACAAACGGCTACTGTGATAGCACCCTTTGTAGAGTACTTATAGCCCTGCGCCTTAATGTGGTCAAGAACAACGCTTGTTCTTACCGGACCGTGAATTTTAATACATTTATCAATAATCTTCTTAAGACCCGACTTGCCAACAAGGAAGTCAACCTCAAACTTGAATCTGTTTTCGGGGATACTTCTGTCGATAAAGCCGAGATCCTGAGGAATAGGATTGTTAAAGATAATCTTACCGATTGTTGTGTCTACAATACCGGATTCGATTTTTCCGTCAATTTCAAGCTCACGGCGAACCTTGATTTTTGAGTGAAGCTCAATGACGCCTGTCTGATAAGCCATCATAACTTCATCAACATCACGGAATACCTTTCCTTCGCCTCTCTCACCGTCCTTATCAAGTGTAAGGTAGTAAGAACCGAGGATCATATCCTGTGTAGGAACTGTAACAGGCTGACCGTCAGATGGTTTGAGAAGGTTGCCTGCTGCGAGCATAAGGAATCTTGCCTCTGCCTGAGCCTCTGCCGAAAGAGGTACATGGACAGCCATCTGGTCACCGTCAAAGTCAGCGTTGTAAGCTGTACAAGCGAGCGGATGAAGTTTAAGAGCACGACCCTCAACAAGAACAGGCTCAAATGCCTGAATACCAAGACGATGAAGTGTTGGAGCACGGTTGAGGAGAACGGGGTGTCCCTTGATTACAACTTCAAGTGCATCCCAAACATTGTCCTTTGCACGCTCAACAGCTTTTCTTGCTGATTTGATATTCTGCTCTGCTTTAGTTTCAACAAGGCGTTTCATAACGAACGGCTTGAAGAGTTCAAGTGCCATTTCCTTAGGAAGACCGCACTGATACATTTTGAGTTCAGGTCCTACAACGATAACCGAACGGCCTGAGTAGTCAACACGCTTACCGAGAAGGTTCTGACGGAAACGGCCCTGCTTACCTTTAAGCATATCCGAAAGTGACTTGAGGGCACGGTTGTTAGGTCCTGTAACGGGTCTGCCTCTTCTGCCGTTGTCGATAAGTGCGTCAACGGATTCTTGAAGCATTCTCTTCTCGTTGCGGATGATGATTTCAGGTGCGTTAAGCTCAAGGAGCTTTTTAAGTCTGTTGTTACGGTTGATAACTCGGCGATAGAGGTCGTTAAGGTCACTTGTTGCAAAACGACCGCCGTCAAGCTGAACCATAGGACGGATATCCGGCGGAATAACCGGAACAACATCGAGAATCATCCACTCGGGACGGTTGCCCGACATTCTGAAGCTTTCAACAACATCAAGTCTTTTAAGGAGTCTAACTCTCTTCTGTCCCGATGCAGTTTCGAGCTCTGCTTTAAGTGAAGCGGAAAGAGCCTCAAGGTCAATCTCGGCAAGGAGCTTTTTGATTGCCTCGGCACCCATACCTGCTTCAAAGTCATTCTCATACTTCTCACGCATATCATTGTACTCACCCTCGGTAAGGCACTGATACTTTGCAAGGTCACGGCAGTCGCCGGGATCTGTTACGATGTACTGTGAGAAATAGAGTACATTCTCCAAAAGCTTGGGAGAAATATCAAGCATAAGGGCAATTCTTGAAGGAATTCCCTTGAAATACCAAATGTGCGACACGGGAGCGGCAAGCTCAATGTGTCCCATACGCTCTCTTCTGACCTTTGAACGGGTTACTTCAACACCGCAACGGTCACAGATTTTACCCTTAAAACGGATTCTCTTGTATTTACCGCAGTGACATTCCCAGTCCTTTGTAGGTCCGAAAATGCGTTCACAGAACAAGCCGTCTCTTTCAGGCTTGAGAGTACGATAGTTAATTGTCTCGGGCTTTTTAACTTCGCCGTAAGACCATTCTCTCATCTGCTCAGGAGAAGCAAGTCCGATTTTAATTGAGTCAAAAACATTATTATCTATCATTGCATTTCCTCCTTACATATCGTCACTGCCAAAGTCATCGCTGTAATCGTCCGATGTATAGCTGTCCTCTTCAACATCGGCAAGTGAATCGTCAAACATATTGCCTTCTTCGCCGCCCTCGTCAAGAGTGTAGCCGTCCATTGATGTCATTACATGGTCTTCTTCAAATTCCGGATTTGTTGCGTCAACAATATCCTCGTCCTCGTCAAACTTCTGCTTAATGTCAATTTCTTCACCGTCAGAGTTAAGAACACGAACATCAAGTGAAAGCGACTGAAGTTCCTTAATAAGAACTCTGAATGACTCAGGAATACCCGGAGCAGGAATATTCTGACCTTTAACGATAGCCTCGTAGGTCTTAACACGGCCGACAACATCGTCCGACTTAACTGTGAGAATTTCCTGAAGTGTATAAGCAGCGCCGTAAGCCTCAAGCGCCCAAACTTCCATCTCACCGAAACGCTGACCGCCGAACTGAGCTTTACCGCCGAGCGGCTGCTGTGTAACGAGAGAGTAAGGACCTGTGCTTCTTGCGTGGATTTTTTCATCAACGAGGTGATGGAGCTTGAGGTAGTACATATAACCTACTGTTACAGGGTTATCGAAACGCTCGCCTGTACGGCCGTCAACAAGCCATGTCTTACCGTCCTCGCTGTAACCTGCATCTTTAAGACACTGGAAAATGTCCTGCTCATGAGCGCCGTCAAATACAGGAGTCATAATCTTCCAGCCAAGCGCCTTTGCGGCATAACCGAGGTGAACCTCAAGAACCTGACCAATGTTCATACGGGAAGGTACGCCCAACGGGTTAAGTACGATATCAAGCGGAGTACCGTCCGGAAGGAACGGCATATCTTCCATTGGAAGGATTCTTGAAATAACACCCTTGTTACCGTGACGGCCTGCCATCTTATCGCCTACGCTGATTTTTCTCTTGAGTGCAAGGTAAACTCTTACAACCTTGTTTACACCGGGCTGGAGCTCGTTTCTGCTGTCTGCACGGGTAAACACCTTAACATCAACAACAGTACCGCATTCACCGTGAGGCACACGGAGAGATGTATCTCTGACTTCTCTTGCCTTTTCACCAAAGATTGCACGAAGGAGTCTTTCCTCGGCTGTAAGCTCTGTTTCACCCTTTGGAGTTACTTTACCGACAAGGATATCGCCTGCTTTAACCTCAGAACCGATCTGAATGATACCGTCTTCGTCAAGATACTTAAGAACATCTTCACCGACATTCGGGATATCTCTTGTAATCTCTTCGGGACCGAGCTTTGTATCTCTTGCCTCTGTGTCATATTCTTCAATGTGAATTGATGTATAAACATCATCACGAACGATTTTTTCGTTGATAAGAACAGCGTCCTCGTAGTTGTAACCTTCCCATGTCATAAAGCCGATGAGAGCGTTCTTACCGAGAGCAATCTCACCGTTCTCGGTAGCGGGACCGTCTGCGAGAACCTCGCCCTTCTTAACTCTTTGACCTCTTGACACAATAGGACGCTGGTTAATACATGTACCCTGGTTAGAACGGAGGAACTTGACAACTTCAAAATCCTGAACTCTACCGGAATCATACTGTACGCGAATGTTACGGGCATCAACGCTCATAACAATGCCGTCTTCCTCGGCAAGAATACAAACGCCCGAGTCTGTGCCGGCCTTGTACTCCATACCTGTACCGACAATAGGAGCCTCACTGCGGAGGAGCGGAACTGCCTGACGCTGCATGTTCGCACCCATGAGAGCACGGTTTGCGTCATCGTTTTCAAGGAACGGAATCATAGCCGTAGCAACAGACACAACCATCTTAGGAGATACATCCATAAAGTCAAATCTGTCGGGAGAATACTCTACAAATTCGTCACGGTAACGGCCTACGACTCTTGAATGAACAAATCTGCCGTTTTCATCAAGCGGTTCGTTAGCCTGTGCAACAGCGTAGTTATCCTCAACATCGGCTGTCATATAAACAACCTCGTCGGTTACAACGCCTGTTTCCTTGTCAATTTTACGATAAGGAGCTTCAATAAATCCGTATTTGTTGATACGGGCAAATGAAGCAAGATATGAGATAAGACCGATGTTAGGACCTTCAGGAGTTTCAATAGGACACATTCGGCCATAGTGTGTGTAGTGTACGTCACGAACCTCAAATCCTGCACGATCTCTTGAAAGACCGCCCGGACCGAGGGCTGAAAGACGACGCTTGTGGGTAAGCTCTGCAAGCGGGTTACCCTGATCCATAAACTGTGAAAGCGGTGAAGAACCGAAGAATTCTTTAATTGCCGCTGTTACGGGACGGATATTGATGAGTGAGTTAGGCGAAAGCGACTCCATATCCTGTGACTGGGTTGTCATTCTTTCTCTTACAACTCTTTCAAGACGGGAGAAACCGATTCTGAACTGGTTCTGAAGAAGTTCGCCTACGCAGCGGATTCTTCTGTTGCCGAGGTGGTCGATATCGTCTGTATTACCGACACCGTGAGCAACACAGTTAAGGTAGTTGATTGTTGCAAAAATATCGTCAACCGTGATGTGGTTAGGAACAAGCTCATCTGCACGGCTTCTGAGCATTTCCTTGAGGTCGTCCTCATTCTCGCAGGAATCAAGAATTTCGCAAAGAACATCAAAACGAACATGTTCCTTGATGTCGCACTCTGCTTCTGCGTCAAAATCAACATAGCAGGCAATGTCAACCATACCGTTAGAAATAACCTTAACGATTGTTTCATCGGCAGCCTTTACATAGGCAATCTTAACACCGGCATTTTCGATTTCAAAAGCCTTTTCCTTTGTGATTTTCTCATCACGAAGAGCCATAACCTCACCGGTACGCGGGTTGGCAATCGGCTCTGCAAGAACCTGACCTTCAAGACGGTTTGCAATGCCGAGTTTTTTGTTATATTTATATCTGCCTACTCTTGACATATCATAACGATTAGGGTCAAAGAACAGGTTGTTTATGTGTGTCTGTGCACTGTCAACTGTCGGAGGCTCAGACGGACGGAGCTTTTTGTAAACCTCGATAAGACCTTCTTCAACATTTGAAGCGGCATCCTTTTCGATAGTGGCTCTCATTCTTTCATCGTCACCGAAATAGTCGAGAATTTCGGCATCCGTGCCAAGACCGAGTGCTCTGATGAACGATGTAACGGGAAGCTTACGGTTCTTATCAATACGAACATAGAAAACATCGTTTACATCGGTTTCATACTCAAGCCATGCACCACGGTTCGGAATAACTGTTGTTGAATACAGCTCCTTACCTGTTTTATCGTGATCCATTTTATAGTAAACGCCCGGGCTTCTTACAAGCTGTGAAACGATAACACGCTCAGCACCGTTGATAACAAATGTGCCGCTTGCGGTCATCAGCGGAAAATCGCCCATAAATACATTGCTCTCTTTGATTTCACCTGTTGACCTGTTCAAAAGTCTTGCGGTTACTCTGAGGGCGGCTGAATATGTTGCGTCACGAACCTTACACTCGATTACGCTGTAGTTCGGGTGATCAACATCAAGTGTGTAGTCGATAAAATCAAGAACAAGGTTGTCCTGATAATCGGTAATGCCCGAAACATCTTTAAATACTTCTTTAAGACCTTCGTCAAGCAACCATTTATATGACGCTTTCTGAATATCAATAAGATTAGGCATATCAATTACTTCATCGATTTTACCAAAACTCATTCTTTCGGTGTTGCCAAGCTTTACGGGTTTGACATTAACCATAGGCGTATCACTCCTTAAAAAATCTATGAAACGGGGCAAGCGGTACTGAAAATCTGCTCATAAAAAGCTCTTGACACAAAAGGATTTTTGTGATAATATCCCCTTGTCAGATAAAGTTTTTTGCGGATTTTCCCGACCTCTTCGGTACATATCCCCATTATGGTACATTTTATTATTCTATATTGAAATAATCAATAAGTCAAGAGAATTTTCGGATTTTTTTCGGATTTTCCTGACTTTTTTTATTTTTCACAGGTTTTTTACAGATTTTATTTCCCGAATAGAATTATTCTTCTTTTCGGGCTGTTTTACACATCCCAATGCAACACCCGACACAGTGTATGGTTTTAAGCTATAGAAGTGTCCGATGAACGCCCCTACTGACGAATCTTGATACAAACAAAAATCGCATCAGAGCATTTTCTGGCATCTGATGCGATTTCTATATTATACTATCTTCTCAAATTGACAGCGGTGGCACACCGCCGACAATAATTTTTCATTTTCAATTTAGGACAAAAATTACTTGTTTTTGTTCTGGATGTATTCGTCAATAGCGGCTGCGGCTGTTTTGCCTGCACCCATTGCGAGGATAACCGTTGCAGCGCCTGTTACAGCGTCACCGCCTGCATATACGCCTTCACGGGATGTAAGACCGTTTTCGTCAGCGATGATACCGCCCCACTTCTGAGTGTCAAGTCCCTTTGTTGTAGCCTTGATAAGCGGGTTAGGTGATGTACCGATTGAAATAACAACAGCGTCAACATCAAGAACGAACTCACTGCCGGGGATTTCAACAGGTCTTCTTCTGCCGCTTGCGTCAGGCTCGCCGAGTTCCATCTTAATGCACTTCATACCTGTTACGAACTCATCTTCGTTGCCGAGAATTTCAACAGGGTTATTGAGGAGCTTGAAGATAATTCCCTCTTCCTTTGCATGCTCAACTTCTTCCTTACGGGCAGGAAGCTCTTCTTCGCTTCTTCTGTAAACAATATAAACCTCTTCCGCACCAAGACGCTTTGCACAACGGGCGGCATCCATTGCAACATTACCGCCGCCGACAACTGCAACCTTCTTTGCGTGCATAATCGGAGTTGTGCTGTCATCCTTATAAGCCTTCATAAGGTTTGTTCTTGTAAGGAACTCATTTGCCGAGTAAACACCGCAAAGGTTCTCACCTGGAATATTCATAAATCTCGGAAGACCTGCGCCCGAACCAATAAATACTGACTCAAAGCCGTAATCGTCCATAAGCTCGTCAATTGAGAGAACTCTGCCGATAACCATATTTGTTTCAACCTTAACACCGAGCTCTTTGAGTGTGTCAACTTCCTTCTGAACGATTGACTTGGGAAGTCTGAACTCAGGGATACCGTAAACGAGAACACCGCCTGCAAGGTGGAGAGCCTCAAATACTGTTACATCGTAACCCTTCTTTGCAAGGTCGCCTGCACAGGTAAGACCTGCAGGACCTGAACCGACGATAGCAACCTTGTGACCGTTTGACTCAGGCTTATTGACCTTAACATCTGTCTGAGCGTTGTGCCAGTCGGCAACAAATCTCTCAAGTCTGCCGATTCCGACAGGCTCAGTCTTGATGCCTCTTACGCACTTTGACTCACACTGTGACTCCTGCGGACAAACACGGCCGCAAACAGCAGGAAGTGAGCTTGACTGCGAAATTACATCATAAGCGCCTGCAAAGTTGCCCTGGGCAACCTCTTTGATAAAATCAGGGATTGCGATATGTACGGGACAACCGTTTACGCAAGGTCTGTGCTTACAATTTAGGCAACGCTGTGCCTCCTCAATTGCAACTTCTTCTGTGTAGCCTGTTGCTACCTCAAGAAAGTTTTTATTTCTTACATTAGGATCCTGTGATGGCATAGGAGCCTTTTTTGGTGACATATTTGGCATGATTACTCAACCTCCTTCTTGAACAGATTACATGTTTCCTCGTATGCATGACGCTCAAACGGCTTGTACATTGCGCCACGCTTCATAGCCTCGTCAAAATCAACCTTAAATCCGTCAAAGTCGGGACCGTCAACACAGGCAAACTTTGTCTGTCCGTCAACTGTAAGACGACAGCCGCCGCACATACCTGTGCCGTCAATCATAATCGGGTTCATGGAAACTGTTGTGGGAATATTGTAAGGCTTTGTTGTTTTAACAACAAACTTCATCATGATAAGCGGGCCAATTGTAATAACGAGGTCATAGTCCTCGCCTGCCTTAATCATCTCTTCGAGAGGAGCTGTAACAACGCCCTTTTGACCGTATGAACCGTCATCTGTCATAAGAATAAACTTGTCTGAGCAAGCCTTGAATTCATCTTCAAGAATAACAAGATCCTTGTTTCTGAAACCGACAATTGAGTGAACCTCACAGCCGATTTCGTGGAGCTTTTCAGCAACCGGAAGTGCAATTGCACAGCCAACGCCGCCGCCTACAACGCAAACCTTTTTAAGACCGTCTGTATGTGTGGGAACACCGAGAGGGCCTACAAAATCGTGAATATAATCGCCTTCGTTAAGGTGATTGAGCTTTTCTGTTGTTGCACCGACAATCTGGAAGATAATACGAACTGTGCCGGCCTCTCTGTCATAGCCTGCAACCGTAAGCGGAATACGCTCACCGTTCTCGTCAACACGGAGAATGATGAACTGTCCCGGCTCTGCCTTTTTGGCAATAAGCGGAGCGTCAATTTCCATAAGTGTAACGGTTGGATTCAGAGATTTTTTCTTAACTATCTTGTACATTTTTCTCTTTTCCTTTCTGCGAGTGCCTCGCACCCTATTCGTGCAGACAGTCTTGCTTTTCAAAAACTTTTAATGCCCGAGCGTAACTCTGCAAGCACCTGTACATTCTGAAAAGCGAGTGCCTCGCACCCTATTCGTGCAGACAGTCTTACTTTTCAAAAACTTTTGATATCAGAGCATAACTTTGCAAGAATTTTATGCTAAAGCACAACTCGGCAAAATTTGACAGTTTTCAAAAACAAGAATCTCACAATTGATATTTTCCTATAAAATAAAAATCGGAATATGCCTAATGTATTCCGAACACCTTGTCGAATTAATTTTAGCACAATTATATCTGCGTTTCAAGTGAATTTTGATGATTTTTACATATAATTCTTGCCATTTCACCAAACAAACAGCCGATTCTGCCGTTATTTTTTTCACAACCCCCAAAAAAGCACAATTCAATCAATTTTTTAAACCAAAGAATAATTTTTGCACATATGAAAACCCTAAAAAAAGAATACGAACGAAAGGGACGGTCATATGTCGGGAAACAAAAGAAAGGTTGTACTTGTGGGAACGGGAATGGTCGGAATGAGCTTTGCCTATGCGGCACTCAATCAAAATGTGTGCGATGAGCTCATTATGATTGACCTCAACGAAAAGCGTGCCGAGGGCGAGGCAATGGATTTGAACCACGGGCTAGCATTTTCGCATTCAAGCATGAAAATCCGCTGCGGAGGTTACGGTGAATGTGCCGACGCCGACATTGTTGTAATCTGCGCAGGTGCCAATCAAAAGCCCACCGAAAGCAGACTTCAGCTTTTGCAGAAAAACGCAGTTGTATTTTCTTCAATTGTGCCAAAGATTGTGCAAAGCGGTTTTGAGGGAATTTTCCTTGTTGCGACAAATCCCGTTGACATTATGACACGGGTGACCTATGAACTTTCGGGATTCAATGCGTCAAAAATCATCGGCACGGGAACTACCCTTGACACGGCACGGCTCAGATATCTTCTCGGCGAATATTTTGAGGTTGATCCACGCAACATTCACGCATATGTAATCGGCGAACACGGAGACAGCGAATTTGTTCCGTGGAGTCAGGCACTCCTTGCCGCCAAACCGCTAAAGGATGTCATGCGTGATAACCCAAAATCGTACTATATGGAGGAGCTTGAGCAGATAAGCGATGATGTGCGTTGTGCCGCCCACAAAATCATTGAGGCAAAGGGCGCAACCTACTACGGCATCGGTATGTCAATCGTCCGTATCGTCCGAGCAATTCTTCAAGATGAAAACAGCGTTCTGACAGTATCGGTTCGTCTGCGTGGCGAATACGGCGGCAAAAAAGATGTGTTCATCGGCAACCCGTGCATAGTGAGCGCAAACGGTGCAAAACGCATTCTGGAGCTTAAATTAACCGAACAGGAATTGCAAAAGTTAGATAACTCCTGCACAATTCTGAATGATAACTTTAAGAAATTGAAATTATAAAAACCCTGTATTGTCTGTAGGGGCGGATAATATCCGCCCGCTTAATGAAATTTTATGTTTAATAAAAATGTTTTGATGTGATGGAAAATGTGTATTCAAATTTGCACGCATTGCGTGCAATCATGTGCTTTGCACATGGGCGGGCGACCGATGATCGCCCCTACATTTAAGCAACGACTTTCATATAAAAATCGCATCAGAGCTTTTTCGGGCATCTGATGCGTTTTCTATATCATACTATCTTCTCGAATTGGTAACGGCGGCTCGCCGTCAACTTTCAATTTATAATCCGTCAGAACGGCAAAAAGCCTAAATCTTCAAGCAAAATCTTGAGTCCAAGCAAAATCAATACGGCACCGCCTAAAAATTCTGCTTTTGACTTATACTTTGCACCAAATACATTGCCTATTTTGATGCCGACAGCTGAAAGTATGAATGTTGTTGTGCCGATGATTGCGATCGCAGGCACGATATCAACATCAATACACGCAAACGAAACACCTACCGCAAGTGCGTCAATACTTGTTGCAACGGCAAGGGGCAGCATTGTCTTGACCGAAAACGAATCGTCAAGCTGTTCTTCCTCACCGAAGGATTCTCTTATCATATTTGCACCGATAAGTGCAAGCAGGATGAAAGCAATCCAATGGTCAATACTTGTGATAAGCCATTCAAACTGCTTTCCGAGAAGATAACCGATAAGCGGCATAAGCGCCTGAAATCCGCCAAACCACAATCCGACAGTAATTGCGTGTTTAGGTCTTAACTTACGCACGGAGAGCCCCTTGCAAATTGAAACCGCAAATGCATCCATAGACAAGCCGATGCCGAACAGCAGTAATTCCACAAAACTCATAATATTATCCTCCGTTATATTTTAGTCGGCGGTGAAAGGAAACAGAACACCGTTTGCCGTCTGTTATTTAATCAAAATGATATTCAGCTGTTTCAATCAGTTTGAAATGGCTCTTTTTAAATTCAATAATTCCTGCTTTTTTCAGTTCACCGAGTGCTCTTGAAAGTGATGCTCTGTCAACCGCAAGATAGTTTGCAAGCTCGTCACGGGAAAACGGCAGATCAACCTCACAGCTATGCTCACGCTTGCAATGGATTTGAAGAAGGTGCATAAATTTGCCCTTGATACTTCGCTTTGAAAGGCAGGCAAGGTGTTCCGAAATCTGCAAAAACACCTGTCTTTGTGACGCAAGCATATTGACGAGGATTTTCTGCTGAATCGAAGCAAGCGAATCCTCGGTTATAAACATCGGCTCCGGCGGAATGAAAAGGATTTCGCAGTCCTCTCCTGCCATAATCTCAACAAGCGTATTGTAATAGTCAAACATCGCATAAAGCGTTCCGCTTGACTCGCCGCTGCGAATTGTTTTGAGCAGACTTTTGTTGCCGTTGTAGTCCACAGAATAAAGGTATGCAGTTCCTGAAAACACAAGACCCGTCATATGGCTGAACTTGTTTTCAACCCTTGCCGTACTGCCACGGTTCAGCGACATATAGTACGGCTGTGCATATTGAATAAACATAAAAATCTCGTGATCCGTCAGCCCCGAAAACAACAGCTGATCTCTCAGCTTTGGCAAATGGTCACGAGTAAAAACTTCTACATACTTTCTCATTTAATCCTCCCTCATACCGTGGGGCGTGGGTTGTAACGGCATTATTTGTACAATTCATAATATCCGACCCTGCTTAATTGCAAACGCATCATCCGTCTTTCAAAACGAAAACGGCCGAACCCTGATTAAGCCCTAAAACTTTCTTGGCGATTTTCTTATTCTTATACCGCATAACAAAATCTTTCAATGCCGTACCGCTGTGATAGCCGAAAATTACGCACACCTCACGGACATCGGGCGAAATATTTTTCAGCCGAGCGGTAAGCACCTTTTGTGCGCTATAAACAGTTTCGCCGTGCAAATCAATCGTTACGGAATAAGACATGGTTGTATCCCTCTGTTCAATTCATTTAAAACATTCAAATTAGATTATACCACAGGAAATTGCAAATGCAACCGTTTTAACCTTTCAACAGGAAATAAAAAAACTTTGTTATAAATTTTTGAATAAATGCATAAAAGAGTACATTTTTTCACCTTTTAAATCCTTTAAATGGAGGTGTAATTTATGATTATTTATAACAAACGAAAACCTAAAGCCTTTGACGGGACAAACTGCATTGGAGTCACAGGCGAAAACCTTGCCGAAACGCAGGAGTTTTTGATTAACGGAATAACTGACATCACGGCTGACTACCGCATTCATCTGCGTTTTGCAGACGGAAGCGTCAACTCAATAATTCCGGACAGCACTACTGTTGACAGGTTGGGGACAAAAATCGTATGGAAAGTCAAGAAAAATGATATTTTTATGCACGGCTATTTTGAACTTCAGCTTGAAGGCAGGGGCGAAAACGGCAGTATTTTTCAGACGCAGATTGTTACCCTTTATGCCGATGAAAGCATTCCGATTGAGGACAGGGAGTATCTCAATCCGAACTCAGAAACATTAAGATTGCGTGAGGAGATGCTGAAAACTCTTACCGAAGCTAAAAAACAGCAAGCAAAAATTGACGAAAACCGCAAAATTATTGAACAGAGCAATTTGTCGCTGAAAGAAAACATTTCAAACAAGCTTGAAAACAGACAGCAGATTGTAAATCAGTCGGAAAATTATCCAAGCATCAAGTATCTTGAAGCCTACTATCTGCCGGCAAGCAAGTCATACGGACGCGACGAGCTTGACGGAATGTTTGCCGCAAAGGCTGACAGGGCAACCACTCTTGACGGTTACGGTATTACGGACGCAATTAAAAATGCAGCAGGCACGGTCAGAACTGTCAACTTGGCATATGATGTCAAAAGTAAATTTGATGAAAAAGTAAACAGTAGTGAATTATTTGATGTTACTAAGAGTATAAATTTAGCTAATTTGGCAGATTACTCACAATACCAAAACGGTGTAACTATTACTGTTAGTAAAAACAAAATCAGTTTGAGCGGTACATCTACGGCGGCTATCAACGCATTTTTACCACTCAAAACACCGATAGCATTACAAGCTAATAAACCTTACTGCCTGTCGTTACAGGATTTTACAACTAACAACACAGGATGTGTGTTTTATCCTGCACACGGTCAAACGGTTATCGACTCAAAATGGTTACTATCTGAGGTGAGTGCGCTTAAAAATGCAGCAGCTACATACACTCCCACACAGGATATCGTCATTGACCATATTAAAATTGCCATTGCTGCAAATAGATTAACAGACAATAGCTGTTACTTGCAGATTGAGCAAAACAATCAAAAGACTGCATATGCTAGCCCTGAAAAGATTGTTCAAAAGGTTAAGCCTGCATTGTATCAAGCTCCTGACTACACAATGCACTATTTGTATGTTTCAAACGATTATGATGAGGATACAGAGGGATTCGGAAAAACAAAATTTAACTCTATCTTGTCAGCTAATAACAGCATATCAGACAACAGTTATCATAACCGTTATACAATTATTGTTATGGCAGGAATATATACAGATTTGCAGGACAAATATGCAGGTATGTCAGATGTCGGCTTAGTAGGATATCGTGGCGTAATGACTAAGGATTATGTTTACTATGAATCCGAAAATATTTATAATCCTGCCGCAACAATAATCAAATGGGATGGAGCAACAGGATTTGATAAATCTACATTAAAATCTGAAGACATTATTAAAAAGTGCCCATTCCACCTTGATTTGAATGTTCATACGCACATCAAAGGATTTACATTTGACTGTAAAAACATCAGATACGGCATACACCTAGAAAGTGGCGGAACAGGCTATGCAACAAATTGGGTTGTGGGACACTGTACCTTTATTTGGGGCGGTCGTGCTGATTGTGTGGATTATGCGAATAAGACAACAGTGCCAGTCTTTGGCTGCGGACACAGTTTTGGCGAAGTCGGCTTAATTGAAAACTGTAAAATCATACCTACGCATTGCACTATTGGTTATCAAAGTCACGATAACGCAGATAACAGCGATTTTGGCTTACCTATTAAAGTTGGCGCAAAAATCACCATTAAAGATTGCGATTTTGGAGGTACAGAAATACAGGCACGCACGCTTAAAGGAACATATGCTGACACACCGAATGTATTAACACTTGACAATTGTATCAATATATCAGCTATCAATAAGATGTATGCTGCTCCAGCCGACCATTGTGACTGGGAGGTAATTGATTGTACTGACTTATCAAACGAGGTTCTCGGAAACAAAGCTGATAAGGCAACAACACTTGCAGGGTACGGCATTTCAGACGCATATACTAAAAATGCTGTTGATACTTCACTGGCAAATAAAGCTAACCTCGTTAATAGCTCGAATATTTTTGATTTCGATGCTTGGGCAAAAGGATTACAGGGGCTTACTAATCCAGTTTACAGAGGTACTCTTGACAAAGTGGATTATAACGAAAAATCATTTGCTATAACAACTACTGAACCCAATGGATACACAAACGGATGGAATCCGTCAGCACCGCAATCTATGAGACCGCAATCTATGAGAATAGCAGTAAAGCCAAATACAAAATATTTATTCTCGTGGCTTCCCTCCTCTACCAATTGTGGAGCGTATGTCTTTTTAAACGGAATTAATACAGACGCAACTCGCTTTGAACTTAGAAAGGGTTTTGGTTCATTTACGACAGCAGAGGATACCACTTATATTGCGATTCGGTTTGATTATTACGGAACAGGATTCTTCAAAGTGTCCGAAATTATGATTACTGAAAAAGAATCAATCTATTTACCGAATAAAGTTGCGGAAGGTGTCACAGAGGTTGCAAACGAGGTTTTGGCATTTGAAAAGACAACCCAAACTTCACTTGCGACTAAATACGATTCGTCAAATGTTGAGGTCGGCAAGGGTGAACTTACTCCTGCACAGGCTATTTATGACGGCTGTGAGGGCAGTTTTAACTATTCAAAAATCGGTAAAACCGTGACGGTAGCACTAAACATCACAACCCTTGTTGCAGGTAAAAACTATG
>OJNN01000029.1_pt1 | contig 48225 bp, 38 predicted proteins | sample 1597851 | NCBI WGS metagenome assembly OJNN01 (sample SAMN01915222, study PRJEB22387) | human gut metagenome | isolation source: stool | host: Homo sapiens | place: USA | reverse complement strand
GCTACAAGATAGTTGTAATGTATGCTCACAAAAAGAATATCTGTAAAACCTTGTCATTCCAAATTCATAGTTATATTTCTTAGGAAATACATATTTATTAGGATATATATCCTGTAATACATCTTTTATTCCATTCTCATTAGTAACAAGACGCCACCTCTCCTGTATTACACTTTCTAATTCTTTTCCCTCTATTGTCTTAAACTTATAAAAATTATTTCCATCTATTTCTACAACTCCAATTGATTCTAATCTATCAATAGCATCTGAGAATTTTTCCTTTGCATCTTTGGAATAGTTCAAATTTACTGCAAGTCGTAGCATATCCTCATTCCAAGGAAGTTCTTGACTATTATCTGCTATCATCATTACAGCTAAAGTCTTAATAATTCTATTTAAAATTACATTATCTGAATAAATTTTTGTAATCTCCAGTGCTGCAACTGCTTTCTGGTAAATAGATTTTATATCATCCGCCTCATCCTTGAATAAATTAATAAAGTAATCGAAAATAGTATCTGGCATTATTGACCATATTGAACTCGCTAAACCGTTTTTTGAGCAACTTGACCTAACATACTCAGGCATACTCCCTGGCTCGTCTTTTGAAATAAATGTAAACAATGTTCTCTCGTTCTGGGCAACTTTCTCACTAATGCTTAACAATAAGTACGCTGCAGTTGGCGTAAGCGGATAACATCCTTTTACTACGATTTTTTCAAAATCTCCTCTTGTAAACTCTGCCTCATAACCAGGAACAGCATAGTTATCACTTATTGTGTTTTCAGAGAAATACATCTTGCTTACATTGGAAGGCAATTTCTCTACTTCAAATCCGTCTTTTATTATGGCATTTTCAATTAACTCATAATTATTTTTAGCAGATGTCTTAAACATAACTTCCGCGTCAATTCTTCCCTCAATTCCGATAAATGAATTGATCGTTTCCTGACTTAATCTAGTGCCATATTCTTTAATTGGCTTATGAGCAACTAAAGTAATATATATCTGTGGATCTTTCGAGTCACTAGCCATCTCACATACATCCTGAACTAATTTCATATTAAGTCCAGAAGAAATTTTATCCTGACCTTCTATAAATTTGCTAAACTCATCAAATACAATGTATATTCCGCGATATCCGTATTCTTCTCTAAGCTTGTCCGCCACACTCATATATACCCTTGTTACATCAGCTTCTGCTAGCGGATTGAAAACACTCCCTGATGTAAGTTGAGGATACATCTCCTTAAAAATGAGTAAATAATCACGATTATACTGCATTAATTCCGCTTTCATGGCATTAAGGCTAATTTTTTTTGTTTTTAACAATTTGTGATACTCATCATATGTATCAGGGAATTTTGCTTTCCAATTATTTATCGCTTCTACGGCATACTGATAATCTGTTTTCGGCGTTAATTCACTTAACCCTTCTCGTTTTAATGCCTTATTCAATCCAAGCAAAAATGCCTGATTCACATCATCTTGGCAATTGATAATAACTGGCATAAAACGACCAATATTATCATTTGTAATTTTCACAATGTATTCTGCAGCGTCCTCATCTATTCTGCGGATTTTCACCAAAAGCTCATCTAAAATTTCTTTTTCTTCTTCAACTGATACGTTTAAAGAGAGTATTGCCAAAAGGACTAATAATAAATGAGATTTGCCCTTTCCATATGGTCCTATAAGCATAGATGAATGCATTTGATTATTAACTACTGCCTTTAAATATCTCTTCAAAATATCTACTGAGGATTTAGTTGGAATGTAACTTTGTAATTTTTCTTTATGATTTAGATTCAAATCCAAATTAATAGCATTTCTAAATCCCGGATTAAAACCTACAAATTCGCTCAATCCTAAATACTTCTTCATCTCATAATCCTACCTTTGCGCATAATATTCTTTAATTACATCTAATGGCTTTGGTATCCCTATATCATAAATAACATCCAATCCAGCTGTCCTATCAACTGTTATAAATCCTAAATTCTGCAATCTATTAAGGAACTGATTAACCGCAATCTTTGAAAGATTATATATATTCCCCAGACTATACATTCCTGTTGCTACTCTATCAATACTAATGCTCCGTTTTTCTCCAATTACTCTTTTGCCATTATATTCATATTCAAACAAGTTGCTAAGTTCAAATAAAACAACCTCATCCGGTAAAGTCCGTAAATCCGGTTGAACTTTTGAATAAACCTCTCCATTAAAACTAATTAGTCCTAACTCAGTCAATGGGCTAACTATCTTATCTTCTGGATCATCATTTACTTTCGTTCTACAATATGTATTTAGTAATACTGCAACATCGCTCTCAATTGACTTCTCTGGTATTTCAAATTCTTTCCACTTTCGAACAAAAATGGTTGTTAATTGTTCTTTTCCAACAGTTTGGATTTTATCATCATTAAAAAAATCGTGAAATAATGATGCTCTGTCATAATTTTTCACAAGATTCGAATGCATAATCCAAATTGTAAATAAATCTTCCAAATATCTATCGTATTTATACACCAATTCACCAAATTCTGATAAAAAACAACCTTTTGATAGTTTTGCTTCATCTACAAAACCAAACGATTGCACCCAATATCTTAATGCTGTAACCATATTGCTTCCAATCCCAAATATATCAGTAGCATCGGATGCAGTGAATACTCTTTCATTTCCTGATTTTGCCATTTCTGACAATGCTTTATTTATCCATCCATCTCGTAACACAAAGGTTCCATGGCCTTTTACACGAGGTTTTTTCACCATTTCTTTACTCATATTAGTTGCCTCTCTTTATTGTTAGTACCTTTCTCATATAACAACCACCGTTAAAATGATTTATACATTCTCCACAATGAACACATTTAGTTTCATCAATATGATATGATACTTCTCCATTTGAATCTTCGGTTATCCTAATCGCATTCATTCGACAAACGCTCTCACATGCTCTACACGCACAGCACATTTGGAATTTAGTTATCTGACAATTAATTTTTCCCTCAGTAATATTTTTCTTGTCTTTAATTGTTACCTTAAAATTTGTTGTTCCTATCCGTCCCTTTAATATCAAAACAGGATTACCAATTCTATCTACGACATATACTTCTCCAGCAAGTCTATTCCCCAGTGTAAAATTCAAATTTCCAAACGGTTTAAAGAGCTCATACAACTGTTCATTTATCGGCTGCTGTAATTCATAATTATATGTATCATTTTCTACTGCACATGGCTCATATGATAAAATTGATGTTTTAGATGCCTCTAATCCATTTCCGCCTTGTCTTGCTTTCCAATTTCCACTATCTACATACTCTTCTGGATCTGGCTTCCCCACCTGTCTTGCATAATCAATTAGGACTTCCCTCCAATGAACATATTTGTCATACATATATATCTTTGACAAGAACTCTGACCATGAACCATTGTTTGGACAACACCAACATCCTACACGTGAATATCCTAATCTATACGCCTGATTGAAATCTATTTTTTTTGTCAAAATATATAACCAAACATCAAAGTCTGTCCACTCAAAAATAGGTAATACGGTCTTTTGTTTTGCTATTTTTGAGCTATCACTATCACGATCATATTTGCTTCTACTTACAGACTCATATTTTCTTATTCCCTGAAATGATAGTACACTTGTCTGATTCTTAAACGTTTTATTCATCGAATCGGTAATAGCTCCTGTCTTGAAAACAGTACAACACCATCTCATAACTCTAGATGGTGGACCATATACCGAACATAATGCTTCAAAGTTCTTTGTTCTATTCTTTGCAGTTCTAAAATAAGCTGGTCTGATAGTTTTTTTTAATCTTTCCTTATATTTTTCTGTAGTGAGAAATTCCAATGTAGTATCACCGAAAATATGTAACACTTCATTGCTCCCAATTGCATCTACAACTAGTGAAGATACTACCGTAGAATCTTTACCTCCACTAAATGATACAAATCTGCTCTTCTTATCATACTTATCAGCCCACATCTGTATATGTTCAATGGCTTCTTTCTCAATCTGACTAAACCTAACTTTATTTGCATAAACAAAATCTGATATGACCTGATTAAAAGTAGAATAATCTACTTTTGAATTAAATGCTTCCTCATCATTTTCATCATTCAAATAAATATACTGTTCAATCAAATTCTTTATTTCCTTTATTTCTTCTAACGAAAGGGAATTAAGTTCATCGATTGAGAGTCTTACCTTTTCACCATCAACAATATATGAATGTCCATTATACCAAACAGATTTATCAATTAGCGCTATAGGATTTGTTTTATCAAGAGTTATTCCAACCAACAGTTGTTCTTCTGGAAAAACAGGTCTAATATCAGTGCCTATATATTCGAATGTGTCTGAATCAAACCTTATGCCATTCAATTCATAATCTCTTTCACAGCAAGCACATCTTTTATCAAATATAGGAATCCTGTGCTTCTTACACCAATAAATCGTGGATGAATCTTTTGGTACTGCCAGACATTCTTCCATCTTTCCAGTCTCTTCATTGAATTCCTTTCTCATACATCTTCCTTCTGGAGTAGGAATACCATGGAATGGGCATACTTTCTCTATCATAACAATCTCCTAGTCTATTCATTCTTCGAATTATCATCTACAACTTCCATAATGTCATCAAAGCTACAATTCAAAGCCTTGCAAATCTTAACCAATACATCAGTTGTAACGTTATCTCCACGGTTCAACTTATTAATTGTGTATGTACTTATCCCTGCTGTTTCGACCAAATCCTTCTTTTTCATATCTTTATCAATCAACAACTTCCACAGTCTTTTGTAGCTTACTGACATATTTTTACCTCTCGAATCACATAACTACCACAATGATACGCCACCATGATATATCAATAAAATTCTACAAAATTATAACATTTTTGTTGTACTCTTTCAACAAAAATAGAGCGAACGCACTATTAAGTGCTATTAAGTAACACCATTCTCAAATCGTTTTCAGATTGCTTTCAGAATCAGCGGTTTCAAGAATTATTCAACCACAATGCTTTTACACACATTTCTTACCAGTCATCCCCCATCTCGTCCATGGCATCATCTACACCATCAGCATAATCTGGATCACTGTTGTATCTATCCCAATCATAATCATCATCGTCATAGATTGCATCGTAGCCATCATCATAAGACTTATATGGACTGCTAGTACTTGATGAGCTGTGTTTATAAGATGACTCCGTTGTCGCACTCACTGTACTTCCAGATGATGTATTATTATATTTACTTTTTGTGGTCTCAGTAGTAGCTGAGTGACTGTATGAGTTATCTGAATTGTTTGAATAACCATTGTTGCTCTTGTATGGCTTGTGCAGATAACAATAACTGCTGCCTGATGCTTGTTTATTATCGCATCCAGACTTTATGCACTTAGGTTCATTTGCTGAACTTACTGCACCAATTATGTACAAAACAATGACAACTAACGCAATTATACAAAAACCTGCTGCGAATGAATCTTTCTTCATAAATACCACCTGTCCTTTAATAAATTATCTACAATATACTCTGTCAAACTCAGGATTTTTTTCTAGTGTTCTTATCATATAAACATCAATGGATACGCAAAATTTCTCGCATTCTTTTTCAATATTATACGACAATATGATTCTTGATACATTTTCTTCTGAATCTGGTCTGTGCAGTTCTGCATATAAAATCATAATTTGACATCTCCTATTTTGAACTAAAGACAATTATTGCAATCGCCCCTATTATTATAACAACTATCAACAATGCAGGCTGCGTAAATAGCCACAGCATAACAAACAGAATTATCAAAAATCCTATTCCTTTTCCAATTACCTCAAGTCCTGAAAAATCTCCTTTGCAAGCTGCGGATATAGAAAACACTATAAACATCAGTAAAAATGCTAGTATATGCATAATCATCGCCTCCACTCATATGATTTACGACACCTATATGTTCTGTCCTTGTATTTTCTTTCTTCTATATGCTAAATTTTAGCATTATGTATGTCCAATAATCTGTACATGTAGCTTATTTTACACGTCTTTCTCCATCCACCGGTCGCATCACCGGCGACAAAAAAAGGACGTAGGCAATATCACTTACCCACGTCCCATACTATATTCTATCAATTGCGTAAGAGTTTTCACTATCTACCATTATGCTTATCCATCTGCCCCCGATTTATCATCGTATCAGTTACATTCTTTTTCCCATCCTGCTTTGCCATATACGCCTCAAAAGCATCAGCTCCATATACCGGCTGTTCTTCAGCAACTACAGCTAATCGCCCAGGAGGAAGATGTAAGTTTTCTCTTTCTGGTGTTCCATAGTTTTCCTTATTTTCTGACTTTGACTCTTTCCTGCGATCTCTCAGCTCCTGCATGCGTCTGTCCATAACATCGAGGCGAAGATTATCTACTTTGTCGATGGCGGCATCGAGGTGAAGTTCCAGCCCAGTATAAACTTTCTTCTGCCACTCCCATGGTTTACGGAGATATGTCTGGTTATCACGGGCTATATCATCCTGCACATAATCTTTTTTCTCCCTGCCAGCAAGCGCGCGGAAGCTGTTTGCGATCTGACGACTTGCGGTTCTCATACCTTCTGAGAATCCATCAATTCTTGCAAGCGTCTGGTCTGTCTCACGGATTCCCTCACGTACTTTCTCACGGATTTCTGACAGCTTCTCCTTTGCCCCGAGGAAGTCAGCCACCTTGTTCAGAGCCTCTTTCCCCTTCTGCCTAAAGTCACCTACAATCTCTGCAGCCTTTGTCTCCATATCATTTTTCGCCTCAAGAAGTTTCTGTTTCATCTCATTACATCGCGACTGTGCCTTACCGACCACATCTGATAAGACTTCTTTCAGACTCTTTGATACCTGTTCATCACGCATCGCCTGCATTTCCTTACGCATCTGATTTATTTCCTGCGTCATCTGATCTAAGCAATTGCCGATGATATCAATATAAGCTGTCATCTCAAATACGTCTCCAGCCTGACGTCCTCTGTCATTTGATTTTAGCAACTCGATCAGCTCCATAATCATTTCATCCTTAGTCATTGACGCTTTAGTTGTCTCTTCCATAGTCTACTCCTTTCCACCAGGCAGCACCCAATTTACCGGATGCCACCTGACCTTCGATTACTTTTTCTTCTAACGAAATGGCAAAGTTTCTGCACCGAATATCTTGTTCTTATCTGCATCATTCACCACTGCTGTTTTCTGCTGTATTCCGTCAGTTTCCTGTCGCTGCTTTTCCTTTGCCTCCTCATATGCCTTCTCGATCTCACCATAAAGCTTTGCACGAAAGTCCTTCGTCACCAGGTAGCAGATATCCATACCATTCTCATCCTTCTCGTTTGACTTATATCTCGGCATAGATACAAAGAGCTTTCCGCTCTCCCTGTTCTGGACAATTGCGATATTTGTTATCTTGAAGGAATCCCCGAATACCACAGTTGCAAATCCCTTCACATTACTATCCTGCTTTTTAACTTCATTAACCTTAATTGTGTATTTCATACATTTATCCTTGCAGGCATCATCTATTCACCTGCATTTTCCTTTCCTTTATTTGTTCATGTTTTCTGTAATAATCTCACATGGAAGATTTGCAATTTCTCCTGCTGTCATTCTTCCACTCAAATAATCATAGAGTGCCCCTTCCATGTTCTCTGCTTCATAGCATATATATCTGTTTCTGTCAGAATCTTCCCTGTAAATAACAGTCACCGCTTCATCTGGCATGAACATCTGCTCCTCTTCGTCAGAATAACAGATAATGCCTTTATGGAGTTTTATTCCAATACTTTCCAGATACACGTAATACCCACTTATTTTCTCACTGTCACATTATGCTTTTAAGAATTTTAATCTCTGTACATCATTATCCATCTCCATCCTCTCCTTGATCATTGGCTTTCCGGTTACCCATGTCTTTATATCTGCGTATGATAACATCGCATCATCAATACCCTCACTGGCTCTTGAAACAGCCCTACTTGTCATAACCTGATTTATAAAACGCTGCTTATTCTCAACTAAACTATCGAGTAGATCAATGGGATTACTACCGCATCCCCAAAAGAACCGCACGTGAGAGTTTCCCCTTTCATGTGGATTCAATCTTTATAAATATCACAACAAAAGCTTCGACAAATGAAAACTGCTTAAAACTTAAGCATTATCGGCTGAGGTTTATAAGTATACCATTTTGGGGACAAAAAGATTCAAACTTAATCAATAACAGAAAGATCCATACAAAGAAGCGCCAGAACCGACATTTGCCGGAACTAGCGCTTCTTTATCTACGGACTTATTTTACAGCCCCTTATTATTTTAATGGCAACTGTGGCGAAACTTTTATCCCCCCCAGATACTCATCTAGTTTATTTACTTGTATCATTAGCACAGTGTTAGTAATCAGCTATATTCACTTACCAAACACGGTCATCAATTATAATATCTGAATAATTTTTGATATTTTTTGTTGATTCCAAAGGCGTGAGTCTAAATGCTCCATTGCCGATATATGTTATTGATTTTGGCAGGCAAATGGAATCTATATTAGTTTCACTGAATGCCATGTTCCCAATATATGTAAGCGTTTCAGGAAGCACAACACTTGTAATATGCGTACGTGCAAATGCACTTTCTCTAATCTCGGTAATACCTTTTGGAATAACAACATCTTTTTGAATGCCTATATATAAGAGCAACTTATTATCTGATACTATAAACTGACTATTCCAATCAAGATTTTTTATATGAATCAGTTCTTTTACATAGTTGCTACAGTCGCATGCACCATTTTGAAAATTGACGCTATAAATTTGATCGCCTAACCCTATCATACTATCAAAGTGCATATAGAATTCCATACCATTATTGAACACCAAAGAAATATGTCCATTACAATCTTCAATCATACCACTTTTAGCTCTATAACGAATTTCTCTGAGCTCTGATAACTTTAAATTTGTGCACTCACAATCAATAACCAGATTACCATTTTTATCAACTCCATAATCTGCATCACACTCTGGATCATCCGAGATAATAATCCTGTCATTATAAGAAATTCCTGTGATTTTACATACTTTTTCCAATATTCTTGTGAATTCTTTCACGAAAGTTTTTCCATCCATTTTGAAACAACTATATCCTCCTAGTCCATTCATAGTTTTATATGTTGCAAATGAAACACATTAAATATCAAGTTCATTAGCAATACGCACAACATGTTCCCTCTGGGATTCACACACACTTTTCTTCTCTTCCATGATAGTACCTCCTTGTCTTCATGTTCTCTACTCATTATTACGTTACTCTGCATATATCGACACAAAAACACGGTTATTGCATACTCTCATCATTTTTCATAAAAATTTTTTATTATTATATTACTTTCATAGCATCAAAGCAATATATTATCATCTTGTTAACCTTAGGTATTACCAATGGGAAATATATTGATTTCAAGCCGTTAAGCTGCATTGTTATCTTTGAATAATTCTAATTCTTTTAAAGCGGTTTCTTCTGTTGGAGCCGCATATATAAGCTTCAGATCAGCCATCAGCTTTTTGATATCTTTGTATGAAACAAACTTTTTGATCTTAGCTGTGCAAAATGCGAAATCATCTGTATTTTTATTGAATCGTACGCATGCAATATCTCTTACCTACGTCCCGCAACATATTCTATCAACAACTTAATTTTATCTCACTATCTGCCCTTATGCTTATCCATCTGCCCCCGATTTATCATCGTATCCGTTATATTCTTTTTCTCATCCTGCTTTGCCATATATGCCTCAAAAGCATCAGCTCCATATACCGGCTGTTCTTCAGCAACTACTGCTAATCGCCCTAGAGGAAGATGTGATGTTTCTCTTTCTGGTGTTCCATAGTTTTCCTTATTTTCTGACTTTGACTCTTTCCTGCGATCTCTCAGCTCCTGCATGCGTCTGTCCATAACATCGAGGCGAAGATTATCTACTTTGTCGATGGCGGCATCGAGGTGAAGTTCCAGCCCAGTATAAACTTTCTTCTGCCACTCCCATGGTTTACGGAGATATGTCTGGTTATCACGGGCTATATCATCCTGCACATAATCTTTTTTCTCCCTGCCAGCAAGCGCGCGGAAGCTGTTTGCGATCTGACGACTTGCGGTTCTCATACCTTCTGAGAATCCATCAATTCTTGCAAGCGTCTGGTCTGTCTCACGGATTCCCTCACGTACTTTCTCACGGATTTCTGACAGCTTCTCCTTTGCCCCGAGGAAGTCAGCCACCTTGTTCAGAGCCTCTTTCCCCTTCTGCCTAAAGTCACCTACAATCTCTGCAGCCTTTGTCTCCATATCATTTTTCGCCTCAAGAAGTTTCTGTTTCATCTCATTACATCGCGACTGTGCCTTACCGACCACATCTGATAAGACTTCTTTCAGACTCTTTGATACCTGTTCATCACGCATCGCCTGCATTTCCTTACGCATCTGATTTATTTCCTGCGTCATCTGATCTAAGCAATTGCCGATGATATCAATATAAGCTGTCATCTCAAATACGTCTCCAGCCTGACGTCCTCTGTCATTTGATTTTAGCAACTCGATCAGCTCCATAATCATTTCATCCTTAGTCATTGACGCTTTAGTTGTCTCTTCCATAGTCTACTCCTTTCCACCAGGCAGCACCCAATTTACCGGATGCCACCTGACCTTCGATTACTTTTTCTTCTAACGAAATGGCAAAGTTTCTGCACCGAATATCTTGTTCTTATCTGCATCATTCACCACTGCTGTTTTCTGCTGTATTCCGTCAGTTTCCTGTCGCTGCTTTTCCTTTGCCTCCTCATATGCCTTCTCGATCTCACCATAAAGCTTTGCACGAAAGTCCTTCGTCACCAGGTAGCAGATATCCATACCATTCTCATCCTTCTCGTTTGACTTATATCTCGGCATAGATACAAAGAGCTTTCCGCTCTCCCTGTTCTGGACAATTGCGATATTTGTTATCTTGAAGGAATCCCCGAATACCACAGTTGCAAATCCCTTCACATTACTATCCTGCTTTTTAACTTCATTAACCTTAATTGTGTATTTCATACATTTATCCTTGCAGGCATCATCTATTCACCTGCATTTTCCTTTCCTTTATTTGTTCATGTTTTCTGTAATAATCTCACATGGAAGATTTGCAATTTCTCCTGCTGTCATTCTTCCACTCAAATAATCATAGAGTGCCCCTTCCATGTTCTCTGCTTCATAGCATATATATCTGTTTCTGTCAGAATCTTCCCTGTAAATAACAGTCACCGCTTCATCTGGCATGAACATCTGCTCCTCTTCGTCAAAATAACAGATAATGCCTTTATGGAGTTGTATTCCAATACTTTCCAGATACACGTAATACCCGCTTATAACAATCTGAATATTATCCTCTGTAATTGCCATATCATCTGCAATCCCAGACATATCCATCTGCTCTATGATTTCTTCTGTTTCTTCAAATCTGCAATTTCTAGTCATCGCTATCACCTGCCTTTACTGGAGTGCATTTGCAGACAAATCTCTGAGTGCCATAATTTGCACAGGTAAAGAGTGTTAGCCTTTCTTTATCTGCCTGTTCCGTTACTGTGACATCATGCGGTTCTACAATGCTTGTTTCTGCCACCCTGTACACATGCTTATTTCCCTTTTTATCAAGGATTTCAATCTCATCCCCGGTTTTAAGCTGTGATAGATTTGTAAAGAAAATTCCATTTCTGCTTCCATTGTGACCGCACAAAACGCAGTTGCCTCTTTCGCCTATATCTGCTGTCTCACTCATATGTCCTATCGCATAAGCGATCGCTCCTGCATCCGCTCCTCCCACAATCGGATATCTGATATCTATGGCTTTGATGGAAATGATGCCAATGACATCTTCTTCGAATAAAATGGCCTTATCCTCTTTACTAAGACTCTCTTTTTTCTCAGCCTGCTTTTCCTCTTTAGTTTCTACGCCATCTTTTTTCTCCACGGTCTGTTCAAACTGCTTTATCAGCTTATCTGTCTCTACCAGACCATGAGAATGGTAATAAAAAGGGACTGCACATATGGCAATCCCTGTTATGATACAGATAACTGCTATTATATTTTTTCTCACCCTGCAACCTCCCCAGTATCATCTGTCCATAGTCTGACAGTTATTGTTTTTCTATCTTCTTGTGTCCTTATCCTCTATGCCATATATCATTTTACTTTCTGCCACGCTGCTCTCTTTTCTTGTACTATCATTTCTTGCAATGTCCGAATCACAGGTCCTGCTGTTTTCAAGATCCAGCATAGCATTTAACTCTCCCTGCCTGGCAAGTTTTGTTCTAAGCTCTTCCTCATAGGCAAATGGTTTTTCATATTCAGTCTTCGATGCTTCAAGGTCACCTTTATACTGCTCTATCTTCTTTTCCAGAAATTCAATATTATCCTGTATTCCATTAAACAGATTCTCCAGCTTTACCATATTTCCTACCGGACTTGTTGACAGCTCAGTCTTGTAATCTGTCTTTCCTCTAAGTACAAGGTAGTTGATATCAAGGAAGTTTTTCTCCACCAAAAGCTCAAAACCCTTAAACATTCCTATACTGCTCATTTCTCCTGTTTTACACTTTGATATAGCTTCAAGCATGCCTGTCCCGCCGTCTGTTCGCTCAGTATATGTGATATTTCCTATTTTTATCGCAAAGTCTGCGCTGGCTAGTACAGCCTGATTCCGCATTTCTACATCCTGCTTCACACAGACAAGCTTCTCCTCTGCAGCTTTAATGAGCTTCGGAAACCGAATCATGAAATTATCCTGAAGTCCATATTTCTGACTGTCATATGATGCCTTTAAGAGTTTTAATCTCTGTACATCATTATCTATCTCCATCTTCTCCTTAATCAGGGGATTCCCAGTTGCTACTGCCTTTATCTCTGCATATGACAGCGTCGCCTCATCAATATCCTCACAGGTTCTTGAAACAGCCCTGCTTATCATAACCTGACTTATAAAACGCTGCTTATTCTCAACCAAGCTCCAGCTGTATGCATCAAATGTTCCCTTTGTCACATAGCGGTAAACTGCAACCGACTCATTCTCATTTCCCTGCCTGAGTCCACGTCCTTCTCTCTGCTCGATGCAAGATGGTTTCCATGGGCAATCCACATGATGCATTGCTACAAGATGTGTCTGCACATTTACACCAGTGCCGCATTTATCGGTTGAACCAATCAGAACCTTCTTCTTACCTGTACGCATATCCTTAAAGAGTGCCTCCCTTTGTGCATCCGATTTTGCATCGTGTATAAATGCGATCTCAACTGCTGGAATTCCTTTTCTTACAAGTTCTGTTTTCAAATAATTGTAAACATCGAATTCACCCGATGCTCTAACCTCATTTCCTGAATGTTTCCAGTAATCCTCCGTCAGCATGGATTCATTCCAGTTTTCCTTTGGTGTACCGATATCAGAGAATATCAGCTGACATCCTATCTTACCTTCATTTTCTGCCTTCTCATATTCCATAAAGACATTATCAGCAACCTTATTGAGCTTGCCACCCGGATTATTGGGAGCCGCTGCCTCTAACAGTCTTGCATCGGTTCCAAGCAGCCTCGCCTCATGAGTAATTTTTAAGAAATTATCAACACTAGGATCAACTCCACCCCCACGAATACGTTCTGCCCTTGCTACAAATTCCTCCATAACCTGCTTTACATACCAGTCGGGGTCACTTTCCACAATGACATACTTTCCACCTCTAAGCTCCGGCACAGGCAGATCTAACATGTCTTTTGTCTGTACATCTGCCACTTCACGGAACACATTCATCAGTTCTGGAAGATTTGTGAATTTATTGAATCTGCTCTTAAAGCGGAATCCACTGCCCTCAACTGTCAGCTCCAGTGCCGTCGTCACCTCGCCAAAGTTCGCAGCCCATGCATCAAAGTGATATATTCCCATCTGCTCAAGCTTCTCTCTCTGAAGATAAAGCTGCATGACATACAGCTCACACATGGTATTGCTGATTGGTGTGCCAGTTGCAAATACAATTCCCCTGCCACCATTCAGTTCAGATATATACTGACATTTCATCTGCATATCTGTTGCTTTTTTTGATCCTGTAGAACTTATGCCAGCCACATTATTCATCTTTGAAAATATGGCAAGATTCTTAAACCCATGTGCCTCATCTACCATGATGGAATCAATCCCCAGTTCTTCAAAAGTGATGAGGTCATCTTTTCTGCTTTCATCTGTAAGCTCCCTGATCTGCTCCTCCAGCTTTTTCTTCTGTGCTTCCATTTGTTTGATTGTCCATCGCTCGCCATTTCCCGCTTTCATCTCTGTTATAGAATACGATATTTCCACTATCAGCCTATCTATCATGGCTTTTTTTCGCTCAGCCGATATAGGTATCTTCTCAAACTGAGAATGGCTCATAATAATACAGTCATAATCGCCTGTTGCAATACGCGATATAAACTGCTTTCTTCTGCTCTTTTCAAAGTCTCTTTCCGTAGCAACCAGTATGTTCGCTGAGGGGTAAAGTCTCAGGAACTCACTTGCTGTCTGACCGATCAATGATTTTGGAACAACCATCACAGTCTTATTTGCGAGTCCAAGTCTCTTCTGTTCCATACATGCTGTCATCATCTCAAATGACTTTCCTGCGCCCACACAGTGGGCAAGCAGTGTATTTCCACCCATCAGGATTCTCGCCACAGCATTTTTCTGATGAGGTTTCAGTTCGATCTCGGGATTCATTCCTGGAAACTGCAGGTGACTTCCATCGTACTCACGCAGTCTCACATTGTTAAAAGTCTCATTGTAATATGACACATATTTTGCTCTTCGATCCGGATCAGAAAACAGCCACTCCTTAAATGCATCCTTCATCAGATTCTGTTTTTCTCTGGCGAGCATCGTCTCATTTTTATTGACTTCATAGTGATATTTACCATCTCCATCATCAATCCGGTCCTTAACAGTAACCGTCCGAAGATTTAATGTGTTCTCAAAAATAGAATAAGCGTCCATGCGGCTTGTACCATATGTTTTGGTTGCAGCCACTGAACGCTTATCCAGTGATTTATTTTCAATAAACCATTCCATATTGAGTTTGTTTAGGTGTATCTGTATTCCACTGCTATACCACTGGCTTCTTGCAGCCCTTGCTCTTTTAGGTGTGTTAAGCAGTTCGTAGATAAACTGCTCGTAATCCTCCGGTTCTATCCATGTGGTCCCTATCTTCACATCTATCTCAGAAGCATCAAGATCTTTAGGCTGCACCTGCATAAGCGCAGATACATTTGCCTGAAACAACTCTCTTTCCTCCGGCAAAATATCTGGAGCATTCACAGCAGCTCTGGCAATTCTAAGCTTATCCCTCACATTACCTGAAAGATATTCATCTGCTGTCTCCCATCCGGAATTCGGATTATTTGGATTGTACGCTGATGGATTTAAGAATATCAGACCAGAAAGTTCATCGATCATGATTGCTCGTTTCAGTTCTTTTTCAGCCTCTTCCGAGAACGTAATCTCATCAATGCCTTGCCCTGCTTTCTTTGCAAATGAAACTTTTGCTTTTGTCAGGTCTGGCTCATATATACTGAGCATATATGGAATATTGACTGTTCCGAATTCATTGATTGAGACATTCAGTGCCTCCACGGCAGTTGCAACATGATCTATCAACATTTTTGCTTTGATCGTCTGTTTATAGAACATATCAGCCTTTTTCACATGTCCATCCTCATCAACCTCCTCCAGCGAACAAAGAAGCGGATAATCGCTGTCATCTCGAAATGCCCGGCTGTTTGCCTGTGATGTGATAGGACCATATCTTTCTGAAAATCTGTCATACTTCTCATTTAATTTTCTTTGTCCCTCTTCAAGCTGCTTGTCACTGCATCCTTCTGTCTGTATATCAATCAAATATCTTGTAGCAGTTCTTATTTCATCCATCGCCTTGATTCTTTCCTCCACTGTATTTGACACCTCCCTTCGGTACATCTGGGAGTTTTCTCTGTAATACAGTTTTCCGTCTACAAAACAGAATGAAAAATTCCGAACATCGGGATCTGCCGAAATAATATCCTCGCTTTTCTCCTCTGTCTCTTCCAGGCACTCAAATTCTGTAAGTTCTGCATGCATATTCTGAACCGCTTCATTCAATGCCTCATACAGATTAAAGTTCGGATCGAGATTGACGCAGGTTGTATATCTGCTGTCTTTTCCATAGATACGGTTATCATATTCCATGTGTCCAAGCACCATCTCCGGGTGCTCTACATAATAAGAATTTATTGGTATTCCATCATCTGTATATCCGAGATGCACCCAGTCCGGCTCCACGTCCATCTTGCGCTCTCTTTTCTGAAGGAACAGAATATCGCATGTTACTTCTGTACCGGCATTGTCCTTAAATGCTGTATTTGGAAGTCTCACTGCGCCTATCAGTTCTGCCCGTTGTGCAAGATACTGTCTTATTGCAGGATTGCTCTTGTCTAGCGTGCCCTTTGTTGTGACAAATGCTACAATACCACCAGGTCTCACCTGATCAAGCGCTTTTGCAAGGAAATAGTCATGAATACGAAAGTTGTATTTGTTATATTTTTTATCAAAGACCTTATAATCTCCAAATGGTACATTTCCAACCGCTACATCAAAAAAATTATCAGGATACTCTGTATGCTCAAAACCACCGATAGTGATATTTGCTGTTTGATAAAGCTGCTTTGCAATTCTTCCTGATATCGAATCAAGCTCTACACCATATAAATTTGCACTGCGCATGCTAGCCGGAAGACTCCCAAAGAAGTTACCCGTTCCCATACTGGGCTCTAGCAGATTACCGCCATGAAATCCAAAACTTACAAGTGCTCGATTTATACAGGTGCATATAACAGGCGAAGTATAAAATGCATTGTTTACTGTTGCTCTTGCCGCTGCATATTCTTCATCGTTAAGCAAAGCATGTAGCTCAGCATACTCCTTTTCCCATTCAGAATTTTTGTCATCAAATGCCTGTGGTATTCCGCCCCAGCCTGCATACTTTGAAAGCACCTTCTGTTCCTCATATCCGGCAAGTCTTCCTTCTGTTTCCAATGTTTTCAGCAGTTTTATTGCTTCAATATTCCATTTGTATCTCGTCTTTGCACCACCAATCGGAAGATCCCAGAGATTATAATGATAATTTCTTTTTTCAGGAACTGGTCCTCCTGATTTATCAGCTGGAACAACATAGGATACATCCGTTTCATCTTTCTGCTTTTCATTCTCAAGCTCTTCACTATATTCTGCCATCGTCACCATTTGGTCTTCTATGGCAAGCTCTTCATCTGTAAGCTCATTTTCCAGTATATCTTCATTTTCTAGCGCGTCATACTGTTCCAGTTCATTTCGCCGGACTGAATCGTAGCTTTCCGGTTCATCCGGTATTGCGAAATCATCCAGTATCTGCTCTGACACTTCCGGACGATATTCTCCTGTCATTATGAGGGTACCAATTTCCTCCTCAACTGTTCTCCAAGAAACATACCCTTCCTTCTCACCCTCTTCATCTCTCCACTGTATACGAATACCACTTCCTTTGAATGTGTCGTACCCATGCAGTCCATATCCTTCTATTGCCATTCCGTATTCCTTACGAATTTCTTTCGCCCTTGTCCCCGCGTCAAACTCGTTTTCATATATTTTACAAATCCTGCCCTTACCGCCTGCAAAGCCTGAACCACGAAGAAGTACCTGCCTTATATAGCCTGCCGGAATCACTGTTTCCTTCTTTGGATTTAAATAATTGTATTTACCTAATATTGCTTCTTTTTTATCTGCCTCAAACTGCTTTATATATGAATCATTTGTATTCTGCATATGATTCTGTAAATCAGTGCCAAATTCTGCATCAAAAAAGGAAGCCTGTCTGTATGTGACTGCCTCCTTTCCTGTACCAAATGAATCAAGTTCATTCAGTTCTTTATTAAATTCTTCATCCTCTAATGATACCTGTAAACTATCTCCGTGAGGACGATCTCTTCCGCCATCATCTTTGCCTGTTCTCTGAGTTTCCACATCTCCGTGGTACTGCTCGGATTCACTGGTCTGTGCGACTTCAGATACTGTGTCATCAGCTGATCCAGCATCTGATTTGCTTCCTCGTCCACTTCCTTCATCTTCTCTGTCATCCTTCCGAACCGCAGCAGGCTCTTGTACCTCGCCTCCTCGTTCTCCTTCAGATAATTCATCGCCAGAAGTCCGTACTTTCCAATCTGCATCAAGCTCTCTGTCTCGTCCGGTGCCTGAAGATCCGGGTACAAAATCCCGTCTACTTCCCTGTAGCTCATCTCTACTGCCATATACAATTCTCCTTTCTTTGGTGGCTGCCTCGCAGTCCCTTCCATATGCTCTAAGAACATTACAGGAGACATCGCATATGAGAGAACCAAGACGGTAAATCATATCTTCATCTGTTACGTTTACAATCTGACTGAAGTCCTGTTCTTCTGCAGACAAGTCAAATCCACATCTCGTACCGACAACATACAGAATACTCTTCTTCACTATATCATAAATATCATCTACATGCTGTAAGCTCTCACGTTTTTCGTTTTCTTCAATAATCACACTGCCTGTAATCTGTAAAAATTCGGAAATACGTTCTCCGAATTTCTCTTCCATTATCTCCTGAACCATCTGTTTTGTAAAGTCCTTTAATGCGGTTACTGAGTCTTCTCTTGATAGTCTTTCATACGCTGGATACCTGCCATTTTCTGTCTGATAATCCATGAATTTTTCAAGACTGTCTCCTTCCAAATCCCATGTGAGTTTTGTCTGCCTCCCTCCGGTGTCACTGATATCAAACACATACCGCATATATGGTTTTAACGCTTTTGATGGGTAGATGGCAGCTCCCTTACTGCCACACTTTACGAATCTACCCACCTTTTTCCATGTGTCAAAGTCAGCAACCAGAGTAGCATTCGGCTTCTGGGCATATACCATAAGAATGTTATCAAACTCGTAACGGTATATCTGTCCCGCAAGCCGAAGAACAGATTTCCAGGCATCCTGTGACTGTGTCACTTCATGAATCACCTGTTCATATATCTGCCTTACCTTATTATCTACTCCCATCTATGCTACCTCCGCCTACTCCTTTATAAGATCACGAATCTCCCTATATGCCTTGTACTCCTCACGATCAAGCGGAAGTCTCATAACATCCTCACCAGAACTTTTCAATTTCTCATGTTCTGCAATGATCTTTCTTCCAAGTCTGAGTGTTACATAATTCTGCTTGCAAAACTGCATGCTCTCCTTGAACGAAAGTACATCATCATGCTCAAGCATTTCACCGATATATGTGATATGTTCCTGAAGCTTTGTCCTAACCACCTTTGCCTGATCAACGCTAAGCATAATTGTATGCTTCGTCTCCTTTGACTCATCCCACTCTTTCTGAAGCTCCCTTATCAGATACTCCATATTCTTAAGTACCTTGTCCATCTTGTTTTTCTTAGACATAAATCTGTTCCTCCTTCTTATTGAACACTAGCCATGCAAAATCGCCTTCGGCGCGTGCATCATTGGCTACATGTCAAGTTTTCATAGAAGACTTGACACATCTTTTTCTTCACAACAATGGGCAGGGAATAGATCTCCTGCCCTAGCTGAACCTATGGTCTTCCAACAAATACAATACAATCCGGTGCCACAACCTGCCTGAACACCACACCATACGCAGTATCTCTTGCATCAACAATCATTCCATTTCCAACATATATCGCCACATGACCAATATGCAGATATCCTCCTTCATTTGGATCAAAGCAGTAAAAGATTAGATCGCCCGGCTGTATGTCCTCATATCTGACACCTTTTCCTGCCAGATTAAGCCCCTGTGCTTCATATCCCGCTGTGTTTGCACCACCATAGCTGATATCTACTCCAGCTTCAAGCCAGGCATAGTAAACCAGCGAACTACAATCATAAGCCCGCCCGCTGTGTCTGAGATCCTGACTGTATGGATATCCAACCCTTGTCAGTGCAAATGTTACCGCTTTTTTCTGCTTTGCATCCTTTATATCCTTAACCCAGTCGTCTATCTCTTGCTGAGTTAATGACGACTGCGGTGTGACCCCTGTTGACGAACCAAACATTGACATCATCTGCGCCACAAGCTCTTTGAGGTTATCATCAAAGGCATATTCGGTAATCATATCCGTATAATGCTTCAGCTTTACATTTACATAAAATACTGTATGATTAACTTTCTTCCCGTCATCCTGTTTTACCTGCTCTGAACCCGTGCTTGTTGTGTAAGAGCACATATCATCAAACACTTCTTTAAGTCTCCTCTTTGAAGTATCATTCATAATAGTTGCAGTATCTTCCACACCATATTTCACCATATACACAGCAACAATATCATTATAGTTTCCTGCCTGCTGTCCTTCCGCACCTACATACACTATCTGTCCTGTATCACAACCGGAATGTTTATTTATTAGGTCATTGATCTCCCTGTTGAAATCCTGCATATAAGCACTCGTCACCGTCGTAACTGTATCTCCCTCCTCAAGCGGAGGCAGAAAAAATGCAAACGGTGAATTATACAAAACAGCAATCACACCTACAATCGGAGTCACTGTGACCGCAATGAGCAGAACAAGCATAAAAAAGAATCCCGCTACAGCCGTTGCCATCTTCTTTGCAGGTATTGACAATCTGTTAAGCAAAAGATCTCTTACCATCTTCCCTACACTATCCTGCTGTTTATCCTTCTCCTTCATCTTATCAAGGAAAAACCTGATCTTTCGGCTCCTGCTGTTAGCTTTCACATTGGCTTTGTCTATTTCTTCACCAACCCTTTTCCCAACTACCTCACCCACAGCAACACCAATTACCGGCGCAAGCGGTCCTGTCTCAGCACCTGCAGCTGTTCCTGCAACTGTAGCAGCTGTCTTTGCTGTCACCTTGGCTGTTTCTTTTGCCGCCAGCTTTGCAGTCTCCTTTGCTGTTTCTTTTGCCGCCTTTTTCGCAGTATTCTTCGCTGTCTTTTGAGCTATCTTTTTTCCTGTCTTTGCTTTCTTGATACGCTTCTTTGCCGCTTCAATTGCCTGTTTCTTTGCGATATCAGTTGTGCCACCTGCTATTCTCATAGCAGGCATTCCAGCCATATTGGCAATATGAGCGGCATCCCTTATTTCATCTCCACCTTCCATCTGACTAAGCACGGTCTGAACACCGGCTGAACCAGCAATCCTGATACTCCCTGTCTTTGTCTTGACAGACTTCTTTGATTCCATAATAGCTGAACGCAGATGTGCGGACATGCCCTTTCTGCCTCGTTCTGACATCTTTGTCTTTGCCAGCCTGTTCTTTGATATGCCACTTAAAGTTCTCCCATTATCCCCACTGCTTAATGGCAACACATTTGCTCCCTTAACCTCCACATGCCTTGCCTTATGCGTATGAAACTCAGCTTTTTTCTTTGTGTGTATCACCATCGGCTTGTCATCCACCTTCTTGATTTTCATATATCTCACCTACCTTCTACATCCATTGCCCAACGCTTTTTTATGATAAAAGGGCAAAAAAATAGCCATCTGGGCGATGAAACCCAAATGGCTTATGTAACATTATTTCATTTATATTTTTTCTATAGAAAATAAATTGCCCCTTGTCCTTGAATGTATAATTCCAGATCTATAACCATAATGGCAAAGTTTTTTTCTAATATATTCACATATATCCTCAGCATCCTTTATAGATACTAAATCAAATTCTTTTTTATACCACTCGTGCACATCCGAAACTTTGACTTCACTACCTCTTTCTTTCATAAATGTAATATACTTATCAGAAATATCTTTTATATATTCATGAAAAAAGTCTCTTCCCGCCTCAGATAAAACATATAAACCTTGATCTGTCTTATATACATATCCAAGATCCACCATCTTTTTTACTTGTGGAGAATTATTCAGTTCTTCTTCAAAATACCCTTCCATAAATGAGTAAAATATCATAATCATATCTATAGCATCACGATATGAAAGTAACGCTAAATCAACCATCTCTTTTCCTCCATTCTTTGCATAATGTTATCTGTATATAATCATTTTAAGACCTTCCAAATTCCATTTTTATTTGCACCTTCACGCTTTATATATCCGTTTTCCCTTAAATAAGTTATATTCTTCTGAACAGCCGTCTTTCCTATATTTAATATTTCCATAAGTTGCGGCTGAGTTATCTGGGAATTTTTTCTCATCTCTGCTAATATTTTCTGCTGTGTATCATTTAATTTCTTTTCATTATCTTCAATCACTTCATCCGTTTCTGCTTTCATAATATCAAATGGAATTGTAACCACTATTGAATTATCTCTAAACTCAAAGGCTTCTCTTCCATATACACTCGTTATCTGCGGAACACCTCTACCAGATCGTTCACTAATATGGAGTTGTAAAAAAATATCTGAAAGTTTTCTATTTACCGGAACGGATACCCCCAAATAAAAACCATTCAACGTCTGTTTTGGTGCCAAGGTTCCCCTTGATAATATTTCAATTCTATCACTATACACTGTAATCATGGGTGCATTTCCATCTATCCAACTATTATGAACAAAAGCGTTTATCATTGCTTCACGAAATGCATCCTGATTAAACAGTGGAACTTCTTTTCTTTGAACAACTCGATTCTTTTCATCTGCCTGTGGTATATTCAATACATCTCCATATTCAAGGACCTTATCCAGTGAATATAATAAGCAATTATTGCCAAATTCACGAACTGAATAAAGCTGTGATGCTTTATCTTTTCCTCTAAATATAGACACACGAATAGGAATCTGACTGTCATCAGACAACAACTGAGCTAACATATTATACTTTCCATCTTTATTACGAAGTCCCAGATTTTTCTCAAAAGTTGAGTTTTTCAATACTATTCCTTTATCCTCATAATATAAAAAAAGTTTTCTGAATGAAAGCTCCTGGTCATATGCTTCCTCACTCTCCATAGTTGGAAATCCATTTCTTAAAATGTCAAATAACTGTGACTCTCTCTCTGGGTATTTGTTAAGATTTACCTTACTAGATCCGATACGTAAATATCGAACACCATTGAATGCGGTTGGAACTTGTTTTGCCGCTGGGATCACAAGTACAACAACTTTCTTTGATTTAATAGTTAGCTCCTTAAAATAGAAACCGATATCTGGAACCACATTTCTTGCAAGATAATGTTCTAAAGGTTCATTCTTGACATCTCTATGATAAGTGAACGTAGTTCCTGTAAACTCATGTGTGTCATTATTCACGCCCCATACCAAATACGCGTTTTCTTTTCCCAGCAATGCCGCAACATTTGACATAGAAGAAATATACTCCCCTATACCATTTTCTTCATACCAGTTTTCCTTAAATTCAAACCACTCTTCCTCAGTGGCATATTCTGTTAATTCCTTAACGATCATCTCAAGATTCTGCATCTTCTCACCCCTTATACATATATTTTATACTTTTATCCCCCACTTTATCCCCCACTTTATCCCCCACTTTTATCAGTTCCAAGGTGGGGGATAAATTATCTATTGAATTTTATCTTACCACAATCGAAAACCTACTACCATACATATCTTACAAAGTATCTACCATCTTCCTCGCCTTCTGCTCAGCGATACGCTCATGAATATTTGTATTATATAACTTATAAAGACTTGTATCCTTTCCGATCTGATTATCAAATGGTATTACAACATTACCACACTTTAAAAGTCCCATACCAGACTGACTGTTTGTGACAAAACGAAGCTGCGCATCTGACACGCCGATTACTTCTGCCATCTTTGCACTGTCAGTATTTGCCTGTTTCAATAGTACAACAAACTCAGAGTTGGCAAGCATTGTGGTAGCTGTATAGTTCTGTAAAAGATCAACAACATTCTGTGTGATACCAGTACAGAGTCCGCCCTGCTTCCTGACCTTCTTCCAGAGCTGCTGTAAATACTTTGCGGAATACTCTGAATTTAAAAGAACATGAAACTCATCTATATAGAGCCATGTTGCCTTTCCTCTCTTTCCATTTTCCACAATACGCTGCTGTATCGACTCCATCATAACAAGCATAGTAATCGGGCTAAGCTCTGTTCCAAGGTCTCGTATACCATAAACCACAAAGCGGTTATCTACGTCTACATTTGTCTGATGATTAAAGATGTTAAGCGAACCATTGACAAAAAGTTCCAATGATAGGGCTACCTCCTTTGCTTCCTCCTCCGGCTGAGCCATAAGAATCTCATAAAAGTCACTCATGACAGGGATATACTTCTCTCTGCTTCTGGCTATATCTATATACATCTTTCTGACGCATCGGTCGATGATAGACTTCTGACGAGAATTTAACGAATCTCCAATACACTGCTCACATAGACCAAGCATGAACTCGCCTTTTTCTCTCACCCATCCCTTTGTATCGTTCTGATCAAGATTCCATACATCCATAGAAAGCGGATTCACATAATTATCCGTATAAGTAGACATGTTTACTACTGTTCCGCCATAGGTATGAGCCACATCAAAGTACTCATTCATAGGATCAATAACGATGATCTCATCATCACTGGATAAGAACACCGAACCCATCTCCATCTTACAGAAGAATGATTTACCCGATCCCGGTACTCCGAAGGTAAATCCATTTCCATTTATCAGCTTCTTCCTGTTACCAATATTGATGTTCTTGCTTACCTGGTTTATGCCATAATAATTGCCGCCTGCATCATTAAGCTCCTGCACATTAAATGGCATAAGCACCGCAAGCGACTGGGTGAGCATAGTTCTCATTGTCTCAACCTGCCTGACACCAATCGGAAGAGCTGTATTTAATGCCTCCCGCTGCTTTAAGTAATGAACATCAATCGTACAGCTGTTACGCTTGCCTATTGTCTCCACAGTCTCACTGATACTTTCAAGCTCTTTTTTTGAGTCCGCCATGAGAATAATTGTGACTCCTACATAAAAAAGGCACTGATCATTTTCTCTGACATCATCCATGATCTCTTCTATTTCCTTTTTCTCTGTTCTCTTTGCATATGAAATCTCTGATGAAAAGTCATTATTCTTATTACGAACTCTCTGCTGCTTGATGATGTCTGACTCAATCCCCAAATACTTTTTCTGCAATGTTTGGGTTGTCAGATCTTTGGGAACTGGAATCACATCAATACTTGTGATTGAATGAACCGGAAGTGAGGTGATCTCGTTTAAGAAACGATCAGATAATGAACTTGGATATTTCTTTATGAAGAGTGCCTTGCAATATTTGCCTTCATCCTCAAAGCTATCTGGAAAAAATTTCAACATTCCATTACAAAGGTCATTCCTAAAGTCAGTGCCTACCTTCTTTGCCTGCTTTATATCGAAATCAAACTGTCCTTCATTCCCTAGATGATAAAAGTCATGCAGAATCTTAAGTCTCTGATTTCCTGTAAGTGGAACAATATCTGCACCGAGCTCATTAAATGCCTTATGGATAGTTGCCTCAAGCGTTGCAAACTGCGACTTAGCCTCCTCAAAGTTCTTGCGATCTATCGTAAGCGTCAGATAACGTTCCTGATCAATTCCCTGTCTGCCTTCTAGTATCTTGTCCTCAATGATCTCATTGTATGCCTTTCTGTATTCATTGAATCCGTCATCTTTTTCCTGTAACAAAATGGAGCTGCGCATGGCATCCATATTTTTATTCTTGTTGTTCACTGTGATCTTAAAATTGCAATCCAGTGAATTTAACAGCTTGCAGTATCGCTCAAATATATTGATCTGCTCAGCCTCATTTGTGGTGGTATAGTTAATATCTTGAAACAGATAACATTTGCTGTAACGGTTTCTCGCCACCTCGAAAATACCATTTTCTGCCACTGCCAGAATCTCAATTGTCTCCTGAATAGATTTCGGTGTTTTAAAAAGCGGCTCACTTGCTTTTTTGAGCTCCTTAAATCCATCTGTAAATAAACCCATCTGTTTATCCTCCTTATTTTTCCCAAATAAGGCACAACCGGAGTAATTCCGGCTATGCCAAAACTACTCCGACCTGATAAGCAGGTCTCTATTTCTTATTTCCAAGCATCTGCATGAACTTATCAATATAACCATACTTATATGCAAATGCTATTCCCATAAATATCACAACTGATAAAACGCTGACCTCCAGCAGCTTCTTCATCTTTTTCTTTGTGTCATCAAATGTTTTCTGATTATCCGTTGAACTATTATCTGCTGCGTTATCTGCATCATCGCTTGTTGCAGATTGCTTCTTACAAAAAACAAATAATCCAGAACCCTTCTTATCTGAAATATTTTTTTCAAATTTATATGATCTGATTGCCTGTTCTCCTTCTGTTGACACATAAGTAAGTGTCCTGTTGCCAAACATAAAATGAATTTTCTTTCCCATAACCTCATAAAAACTCATTCCGTTATACGAATAGAAACCACCAAGAGCAATCGGTGCCACTACTGGTATCGCAACATAAGCAGCTCCTGTAAGCCCTATATATGGATAGAGCAGAAATACCAGTCCTCCTCCGCATACAACACTTGCAACAGAAAATATAAGCTGTTTTGCCGAAAGACCCATTGCAACTGACTCCTGATATCGGTCGATATCCTTGTTAATTTCAATTACCATGTTATCTTGCCTCCTTATAATCCAAATGCCTTGCTTGTAAGTGTCTGTGCACCCTTTACGCTTCCAACTGTCAGTGCAATCGTAAATGTCATCTCACATAGGTAAATCAGCGTCTGTGCCCAGTCAGAATAGCTGCCTGTAAATGACGGGAGCCCCGCATTTATAAATGCGTTGCACACAATGATCGCCAGTGCCATTGTCACGGCCTCAAAAGTTACCGATAAAAAATATTTACAGTACGCTGTAACCGTATGATTAACTGTACGATTACCACCCATTGTCGAAAATGCTATTGAACCCATTGGAACAATGATTAGCAGTCTTAGGAATCTGAAATACACTGTATATATCATGAAAAAACCACAGATTATAATGATGATTGCAAGAAGTGCTGCAAGAATCAGCATAATCAGACTTTCTCCAAATCCCAAGTCTTTGATAACATCTGCCTGCGTGCTGTCAATTACAAGCTCTGTATACGATCCTGCCGAAAGCAGATTGACAAGGTTGCCTATTGATGTGAAAAATGCCTTCATGATAGTGACATTGTTTGCCACAAACCACTCAGCAAGCCCCACACGTATCAGCAGTCTCAAAATAACCTCGAATCGCATTTCTTCTCTTATGTCTATGCTTTCACTGCAAAAACCTATAACAAAAAACAAGACAACAAGCGATGATCCAACCGCTACAAATATCGGTTCAATACTTTCAATCACACCCCATGGGCCTCCTCCTTTGAAGCTGACTGGTGACTGTCCGAGCATAGCAAATACAAGCGATACCTGGTTGTTCCAAAATCCAAAAACCATCTCAAGCAATGCGAGGATTTTGTCTCCAAGCTTAAATACATCCATAGTTGATTCACCTCCTGTTACAGATTCCGGAGCAGATATATGGATAGTTATCTGCTCCGGCAATTCTGCTCCTATTCATTACTAAAATCCAAGGAAGGTCAAAACCGTAGATATGCCCGCCATCATTACACCTGCCACAATTCCCTTTAACGCAGAGTTCATTGTTGAAGAATCCTGCTGCTGGTATGCCTGTGCGAACTCCATGACGTTCTTTGCAAGAATGATGACACCAACTGCGCCAATTACCGCAATTATCAATGTCTTCAGGTTGTCAAGCGGCTGTGTTACCGCTGTTGTTCCTGTACCAGACGCGTAACATGTCGTGTTCATAAGCATTACCGCTGTTGCCGCGCCCATGCATGCTATAACAGCCTTATTTCTGATTCGTCTTAACTTATCCTTCGTACTCTTCATCTTTGCAGAATTGCTCATGCCCACATTTTTCTTTATTCTCTGTCCCATACTATTAATCTCCTTCTGATCTGAATTACCAGACGTATTACCCCGTCTGGCATAATTTCAATTCTTATATCCAAACGGGGGATAATCCCGGTAAACAAATTTAAATCAGGCTTTCCCTGAATCGTTTATGCTGCAACCACCTCCTTTTTAGCTGATGCAGGATGATTTCTGGCACAAAAAAACACCAGCTTTTTATGCTGATGGTTTCTCATACCCTTCTCGGACTCTTTTCATCTCCTCGACATCTATATCCGGGTAAAAATATTCTAATATCTTTTTTTCTGGCACTCCTGCAAGCATAGCTTTCTTCGCCTCTTCCTGCTGTGCATCCGAAAACTCCCACTGCGACATTCGGCGGAGAATAGTATCTCTGCCATTTATCTTTGGTCGTTTCTTCTGTACCTCTACGCTCTCATCTGAATATTCGAGTTCTTTAGCTTCCTGCTCATCAAACCGATCTTTTCTTTCCTGTTCATCAAGTATCTGGAATCGATTTCCAATCTCATTTTCACTGATAAGCATAAATTCTTCATAAGACAGCTTATCAATATACACATTCTCACCTTTTTCTCTGAGCGTCTTATAATGTTTAAGCGCCTTTTCTGACAAAAGCTCATATGACGGACCTACAATATCCGATGCCTCTAATATGTTATGAATATACGGTTTGCCACCTCCATCTGCTGTCTGGGCAAACTTTGGATGTCCAAACGGAATATACTTATTATCAATAATTGGATCAAACCCACGGATAAAAAGAATACACTTTCTGTTATCCAGCTTTCTCACCTCATCCGGTGTAAACAATTCTCTCCCTAACACGTCATAGTTTCTTGATGAGCTGCCCTGTCTTCCCTTTGTTTCGCCACTTGACTTCTTATCAATTGTACCTTTTCCAAGCAGCTCCGATACATATTTATGGGTACTCTGCTCATTTCCTCCAAGGTAAATGAAGGTATCACAGTTACCCGGTATAGTCTCCCACGTATCTTTAAAGAGTGCCTTAATCTGTGCAAAATTCTGAATAATGATGATGCTTGAAATTTCTCTGCTTCGCATTGTTGATAGCAGGGAACAGAAGTCATCCGGCAGCGCAACATTTGAAAATTCATCTAACATAAATGTCACATGAATAGGAAGCCGCCCTCCGCAGTTGAAATCTGCCTGGTAATAAAGTTCCTGAAATATCTGTGTATAAAGCATGCCTATGATAAAGTTATAGGATTTATCGCTGTCTGGAATCACACAGAATAATGCAGTCTTTGTCTCACCATCGCCATTGACACCAATTCCAAGCTCGGCAAGATTCAGGTCGTCTTTGGACAGGAGCCGCAGCACCTGTTTGTTTTCGAGAAACGCAAGTCTTGAATTTGCACTGATGATAATAGACCTTACGGTATCTCCTGCTCCACGCATACATTTGTTATATTGTTTCACCGCTGGATGATTTGCTCCCATCGGATTATTTTCCTCCAGAAATTTCATACGTGTATCAAGCTTAGATGGTTTTCCCTGCTGTGCAACCTCTGCTTCTCCAAGCAGTTTAAGCACAGTTTCAAAATTTCTCTGATTTGGCTTCACCTCGAGCCATACATAGTAAAATATTGCCTGTAAAAATAATCCCTCTGCCTTTTCCCAGAACGGATCTGATGGCGCAGCTCCCTTGGGTGTGGTATTTGAAATCAGATTTGTTATAAGCTTTACAACATCTGTCTCCTCTCGAATATAGGAAAATGGATTATAACCATCCGACTTATCCATCTCGAGCAAATTAATTACTTTCACGTTATAGCCATTATCCTTTAACATCTGCCCACAGCTCCTAAGTATCTCTCCCTTCGGATCTGTACATATAAAGGAACAGTTCCTTGGCATCTGCATAAGATTAGGCTTTACTTCATAGAATGTCTTTCCTGCCCCAGAACCACCGCATATCAAGATATTTCCATTTAACTTCAACTTACGAAAATCCAGTGACATCTTCACGTTCTGACTAAGAATTCGATTAAAATTTTCATCCTTATCCATCAATACCTGATTGGCCTTCCGCGGAGATTCAAATCTTGCTGTACCGTATTCCTTGCCAGGCATGTAATTTCTCTGGCTCGTGTAGTACATTAAAATAGCCATTGCATAAATTCCTAATGCAATGGCCGTACTCTTCACTGTATTATCATTGAAATAATTTGCAAATGGTTTCTGACATACCTGGTTGAAACTTTCCATAAATATCATAAGGTTCTGTCCATCACTCCATGCCCCACCGATCAGATATCCGAGATACGCTGCAAGAAGTGCACCAGTTACTATAAATACTGCAGATGGCTTTTTCTTACTTGTCTGCATATCTTCACCTCTTTTTCGGTTTTGACTGTTTCACAGTCTTTGGCATATCCTGAGCCTGTGACTTTTCATAGCGCTTACGAACAGATGCTTCAACCTTATCATAATGATCCGAATATAGTTTATCCCCCTTCATGGTTGATACCACACGGTTATCAACATCATAGATTTTGTACTCCTTATCCCTGTCGATGAAAGTAAGCATGGTCTTTCCATTATAGATATCCATGATATTTTCCTTCTTAATCCACACATATCTGGCTTTCTCTCCCCAGGTGCCGGGTATTCTTGTCTTTACCGCCCTTTCATTTTCTATCTGAATCAACGTCTTTGAAAGAGTTACATCCGATAGATTCATATGCTTAGACGCTGCCACTCTCCGCATTCGTTCTGCCAGATCCTGATATCCTCTGATTCTGTTCTGAAATGCCTCCTTATCCATGACAACCTTATGATTTCCATTTGCATCTGCTTTATCAAGCATTCCTATTGTCTGCAGTTGTCTTATTACATTCTCCGCCTGTTCATGATTGAGGCTGAAGTTTTCTGATACCGAATTTGCATTTATGCTTTTTTTCTCCATTGCATACATGCCTACTTTCTCAATCAGCCCGTCCATCAGCTGATCTGCACGTGCACTTTCTGGTGACGGGCTAATCTCGTTTCCCTTCTTCTGCCTCTTCAAAAATTCCATCAGTTTGTTTAGCTGCTTTTCATCACCATTTTTCAGATAATCATCGAAGGTTGCTATTCTTCCACTGCTTATCTTCTGCAAAAGCATGTTGGCCCTTGGAACTGCCTCTGTATGAAATATGATCTCTTTCTTCCCATCTGTTCTTGCTGCATCCGGAAGCACAGAATATAAAATTCCATACTTCTTTGCATACTTCTCCACCTTCTTCGTATCATCACCGGCAAATTCCAAAACCTGAAGATCTCCGCCCTTCATCAGCAGCTTACGCATGGATGTTTTTCCAAGAGATTTCTCATAATCAAGCATTCCCGTTAAGAAGTCTAAAGCCTTCTGCATTGCCGATACACCGCCACTTCCTACTTTCATCGCAATCTCAATTCCATCATATGCCACCTCGATGATCTGTACCGCTTCTCTGATTTCTTCTGACATCACTCAACCCTCCTTCACATAGTTCTTGCCTGTTCTTTTACATCCAGAACCATCTCTTTCAGCTCTTCTGTTCCAGTTTTTCTTACACTGTCAGCATCAAGGCTTACTCCGTTTGCCTGTAAAAATTCTGCAATCTTTGTTATCGCTTTCTCCTCTTCTATCCGGTAAAGTTCAAGCGCAACTATGAGATTTTCTATCTGCTCTACCCAGTCGGGCACTTTATAATTTGCCAGCTCATACTTTGCCTTAACCTTATCCAGATCTGCATCACCTTCTGAGAGCTCATCTAGCAGCTTCTCTGTAAGTTCTGCACTTCCTGACTGAAATGCGTATTCAAATACATACTGCTTCTTCTCATCATCTAAATGAACATGCTTTTTCTCCATGAGTTCCATTGTTTCTGTAATCATATTAAGACTCACCGGCCATCACTCCTCCCGCCTTTAAACTGTTCTGCAATGCTGCAAACCCAACAATGCTCCGGATTCTTTCGGCTGACAGATCCTTATTGATAATGAGTTCAAGCTGCTCCTCATCAAGCCCCTTTTCTAATCCCACTTTTATCTCATTTACCTGATCAGCTGTAAGCTCCTTATTTATTACAAGCTCCATCAGATTACGTCTGGACTTCTTTTTACTTGCAATACGGCTCATAATTGTCGAAAATACAGACAGTCTTCGCTTCGTATACTCAAACTCCTGCCTGTCCACAATTCTGCCATCAGAAACATAGGTCATTGCATAATACACCGGGATACCACTTTTCTGGTGAATCTGTTTCCTCTGGTAGTTCTCCTGCTCCCGATATACTATTTTCTCTGTCCCTGATTGTGCATCCGGCTTATCTGTGTCTATCGTATCCTTAATTGTCTGTTCTTTTTCAGATTTTTCCTGTATATTGTCTCCTGCCTTTGCAAGCAGTGCATTTTTTGATAAAATTGCCTGCCCCTGTTCCCTGACAGTTTCTTCAAGTGTCACTTTTCCCTCTTTCAAGCGATTGATTTCCTCCTGCATTCTCCTCTGTTCCTTCTTCCCATTTTCCACATCATTACGAAGTAAAGACATGGACTGTAACCCTTTTGTGATCTCATCCTGTTTTCCTGAAAGCTGTTCCGAAAGCTCAGCTATCTCTATTTTCTGCTTCTCTATAGTCTCGTTAAGTTCATTATTTTCCGCTTCAAGTTTTAACTGCTTTGCCTGATCAAGCCTTACTGTTTTGATCTCCTGAAGCTTCTGATTAATTTCATCACAGCGGTTTTCCTGTATATTTATCTTTTCAACAACTCCCCGGAGAGTTTCGATCAAATTTTCCACATAATCAGGTACATCTCTGTTTTCACGAATATCCTTCTCCATCTGCTCAGCAGGAACAGCAAGCACTGCCTGTACATTCATAAGCGTCTTTGCAAACATCAGCCTCATATCATGGGCAGTCTTACAGCCATCAAGTCCCTGCTCAATCTCATCAATTGATATTCCATTATCATAAAGTTCCAAAGCCAGCCTCATTCTTTCTGCATCAATTCCTGTTGCACCAATTTTAACAATCACATAATTAGGCAACTTCTTTCTATGCATTTCAGATACAATCTGCATCTGCTCATACTCAAGTCCTCTAGTTGTGTAATCATCAATCTCTCTATCGCTAAGCCCATATTCCAAGTCATCCTCAATCAGTTCTATTATTTTCTGATCCGAAAAGTCATGTTTCTTTGATTCTAAATATTTTGTCTTATCCATCTGCTGTTTTTCCATCAAATACCTCCCGAAAAAAAATAAAACAGCCTAACGCATCGGCTGTTTATCCTGCATTTCTTCTATAATTTTTTCTTCCTCTATATCCCGTTCCGGCGCATTTGGTCTTAAATAATCCCTGCGTATGGAATCTGCAACCCTAAGTTCCTTTGCCGCCGCACATTCCAGCTCCTTAAGTATCACCAGCTCACCATGATAATGCTCCTTTATGTCAGCTACTTCCTCATAGCTATAACCCATACTATTTAGCTGCTTCGCTAACTCCATATACTTCTCATGCTCATCTGCAAAATAACTATCTCCTGCTATATAAGCATGCTCACACTCAAGTAGTTCTTTCATATCATTATGAATTTTATAGAGTTCATTGTTCTTGCTATCAGCTCTGTAAAGTCTGCCCTTTTCTGCTGACGTCTCCCTTTTCTTATCTGTGAGACAATCTTCCACAAATGCAAGTTCTGCAAATGAATGAATATCATGCCTGACAAGGAAATTATATTGTTCTTGAAGTCTATGCATTTTCTTGATTTCATCCCTATACTTCCATGCAGCAGAATACGCTTTCTTCTTCAGCTTTCCCACTCGGTACAATCTTGCATAATATTTTTTCTGAATTCCGGATAGCTTTGCCTTGTTATATTTTTTTACACGGCAGTAAACAATTCTTGGCTTTTCCACTGGTTGATATTCAGATATTGCTTCTTCCCTAATTCTCGCTCTGATTTGCTTCTCTTCATATTCCGTTCCCAGAGTCTTTAACCTGATGAAACGTTTCATTCCCTGTGGTCTAACTGCCAGATATTTTCCTTCATCATTGGCATTTTTTACTTCATATCCTTTATCCGAAAGCATCTCTATAAAGTCATCATAATTCCTTGATTGAAGAATACAGGCATCTACATCTCTTGCTACCATCTTATTCCAGACAAATTTTCCATCACGATACACGTTCCATTCCTGATATGCATCTCTGCTCTTTTGTGTTTTATCCTTAAACTCTATCGTAGATAATCCATACTCCATGCAAAGCCTGTTTGTAATCGGTTGGATTTCTCTTTCCCAGTCACCTTTTTTGTAATGAAACTTCTTTCCCGTTCGAAATGATACACTATTGAAAACTATGTGTGCATGTGGGTGGCTTGTATTGTCATGAACTGCATAAATCACTTCATAATTACTTGCCAGATATTCATCTACAAATCTTCCAGCGAGCTCAAACACAGTATCCGGATCAGTCTCATTCTCCTGAAAGGACAGAATAATATGATACCCCTGTCTCTTATCTATCTTTCCAAATTTCTGTTTTGTTGACTTCATCTGCTCATATGCATATTCTATCTGACAGTTAACCGCTGATACCAGTCTTCCATTCTGTGTTTTCTCTGGAACAGTAATATAAGTAATTGCCGTTTTCAAATGCTTGCCATGAAATGCATTTCCACAATCCTTCATATGAAGAATCTTACTTATTGCCAAGCTTCACCACCGCCTCTTTAACCAGATTATTCAGTTTTCTCATATAAGCAATGAGCTGTTCCCGGTCTTTGACGGAATACAGCTCATAATTGTGATGGTGAACGATCTGATTGATATTCACCCCGATATGATTAACTTCATTTATCAACTGTTTCATGAGTTTACGAATTTCTGGATAATCATCTGGTTTCTGACTGATAGTAAATCGGATATATTCTGCCTCATTCACGCCTGCCTCTTCCGCTTTTGTCGCCAACTGCCGGCTTTCTTCTGGTGTAAGCCTAACCGTCTTTTTTATATAATGATATTTATCTGCCATCACCTGATTCCCCCTACTGGATTAGCACGAATATTCTGCTTAAGGTCTGAAATTGCCTGCTCCGCCCCGACAATCCCCATTCTGTCCAAAATCGTATGCGCTAACTTATATGCCAGCTTATCAATCTCAGAAGAATAACAGGTCTGCTCAAAAAGCCTGTCCAGTGTCTCTTCCTGTCTCTTTAAGTCTGTCAGCTTTTCATTTAGCAGCTTATGTTCTGATTCATTCGTCTTTTCCTTGATAAGTCGTTCATACTCCTCTATCATTTCATAATTCCATTCACATACCAGATCAATGAGCTCATCCAAACTGTATTCAACTGTCATCCCTTCTGATATATCTACCTTAAGCAGATCTCCACTGTTATCTGTACTCAATCTGTAATAATGCTCTTTCAGATAGTATATAAGCAGTGCTGCATCATCGCAGTTCATATTCTTAAACTCTTCATGCTCTTTCATCCAGTTAAGAAGTTCCTCTGGTTTTGATATAATGTGCATTTTCTCATCCATCGTCCACTTACACCTCCTTATCCGTGTTTTCTAAATTCCTTCTAACAGCTCTTCCATGAACACTCCCTGTCCATGGCAAGATACGCATCAGAGACGGCTCTGCCATCCCTGATGCATCTTGTCAGGGGCATAATCCCCTGAAACCCCTGCAAAATATGTTACTCTGACAATATTAACGACAAAATCAGAATATAATGACATATTTCATTACAAACTCTATTTTTAAATACAATAATAATGACATTTCAGGTCCTCTATTAAAGCAATTAACATATGTCAGATAAAAATAACGACAAATTTGAAATTCCACTGACATAATTCATGACAAATTGCATTTTCAATTACAAAAATCACGACAGCCTATTACTATAAATAATCTGTACAATTACAAAACCAATGACAAATAACCAACCTGCCGACAAATTCAATGACATATAGCAGTTTTACCGACAAATGCATTGGCTATAACTATGCTGCTGTTTTTTCGCCTTAACAAGCCATTCATTATAATCCTTAAATCCCTCTGGAGGTGGTGCATCTGTAACTTCAAAACCAAGTTTCTGATACTTGCATATCAAGCGTCTCGCTGCCTCTCTCCCTGGTTCATCTCCATCAAGGCAGAACCTGATGCTTTTTATCTGAGTATGCTCTTTTATAAAAGTTTCAAGTGGTGCATCACCAAGCATTCCAAGTGCAAGCATATTGGATTCATAGTCATTAAATATGTCCATATAACTCATCATGTCGATTGCTGCTTCAAATACGATCAGCTCACTACTGTTGTCATTTGCAATATTGACTCCATATCTCTTATCATTTCCTGCCACATCACACTTAAAAGGTTTCCCCTGCCTGTCAAACACCCCCCGCATACTTGCAAATCTTGTTATGCCACCCTTATCATTTCCTTTAAATACAATGTTGTGATAATGCCTGCTTTCATAAATCAATTCCTTGCATACCATGAAATCAACAACTTCTTTTGAAAGACCACGTTCTTTTGTCAGATAAGAATAAAGATATGAATTGTCATATGCAGGTTCTGGAAGTTCAAATTTTCTATCTGCATAAGTATTTCTATCAAACCGTACCTGATGGCTCAGTTCTTTTCTGCTACTCATCACCTGACTTCTCCGATAGCCAGCAAAATCCAACAGCCATGCCACAGCTCCTTTGATGTCCATTCCTGCAAACACCATAAGAAAATCTATCTGTGAACCACCACATTCCCCTTTCTCATATCGCCTTGAAAAGCGGCACCAATGCTTTCTATTGTATATCCTCATCGAATCCATCTCTTTCAAAGTATGATATCTACCGATCCTCTTTGGTGTATATCCAAGTGCTGCAGCAACATCAACAAGGTCCACAGACTTTGCTATTGCAAGTTCCTCTTCGGTAAATCTGTCCATGCTTTCACCTTACCTTTCCATCTTCAGCAATCAGCACTGGTTCCATATCAATTGCACGATAGTCTGTTTCTAAAACAATCTGTGGATTCTTAATCATATCCTTTTCTCTGAAACTGAAATATCTGGAATTATCACCACCCACAATAATGTGATCGATCAGATTTATTCCCATTATTTCACAATTCTTCACCATACGATCCGTAATAATCGTATCCTGTTTACTTGGAAACAGATTGCCGCTTGGATGATTATGAATCAATATCATTGATGCAGCGTTAGACAGTATACTTGCCTTAAAGATTTCTCTCGGATGGGCCATAGCTTCACTTAAGCAGCCTGTACTTACAAAACTACAGTTGATTGGAGTTCCATCGTTTTTCAAATTAACTACACACACAATCTCTCTGTCAAACTCACTCATATATTTGCCTAAAGTACTTACCGCTGTCTCAGGACTTGTGATCGGATGCTCTGACATAATCGGAGCATCCTTCACCAGCCTTACAGAGACAACTTCAAGATGGAACGGATTTTTTCTCATTTATATCACGCTCCTTTGCAGGCTCAACATGGATGATGTACTCACCATCCAATTCATTTATAAGAGAAATCAGTTCCTCTATGGTTATCTCTTTTTCCATGACAGCCTCCTATCTCGACTTACCAGAATCAAACACAAGAGGAGCTTCAGATACAATTCCATCTAATCGCTTATTAGGAGTATCTGTAGCAAGAGTTACTTTTCTCAAATCCTTATCGTAATGATATACCTGATTGGAAAGTCGATCACCAATAGCTACCGCTGACATATTTACCTCAGAAACCATATCTGCAAGTTCAGTTGGGTTACCCATATCTGCACTGACTGCGATTACTTCATGAATAGAGCTTGGAAGAATATAAAGATCACTGCCAATGTGCTCTGCAAGATCATGAAGTCCATCTTCATAAAGCATGCTTACCGCACCATTGATTCCAACATCATTTGTTATCACATACATCATCTGATCCTCTGAAATATCTCCCACCATTGCTTCTGCAATCTCAGTCGGCATCCCATCCTTTGAGAATATCTCGCGGATCACATCTGCCATACTTTTTATCACCGGGGGAAACAGCTCCTTGGTATTCTTTGCTGCACACTTAAAAAGGTCTGGTTCTGTAATGCCTTCATGTTCTGCATACTTGTTAGTAACAGCAGTACTATACAAACCCTCATCCGTCATCTTAAGTACTACCTTATATATAATTGAGAGATCCTTAAACTCTCTGTGCGGCATATTTGCTAGCATCTCCTTGTTCTGCTCCGTATTTACCAGCTGGAAAATAACATGCTCCTTTATATCTGTAGTATTGACAAGATCATCCAGTCCTGTTTTCTCGTTGTACCTATCACTATATTCTTTTCCGAACTTACTAAGCACCTTATCAATATCATTTGTCTTCTGATACATATCGTACATATCATTGATATAAATAGTCGGAACAACACTACTGCCTTTGGAATTTCCTACAATGTTAACTGCATCAAGCGTTCTGTTCACCTTGCGTACTTCACTTGTCTCAATCTTCATATCAGAAAATTCATTTGGCAGATAATCCTTAAACTTATCTGTTACAACTTCCTTAAAAATCTCATAATCCATCATATTTTTCCTCCACTTCATAAAAACAGGGAACATAAACCATCGGCTTACATTCCCTTTATTATCATTTCCTATATTCTTTTATACTTCAGATTTGCCCTCTTTTCTTTTACGGATAAAGAGTAACATACCAAGAGCTATAGACGAAAGTCCTATGCCTGCAAATATCCAAGGGTTGAAATCATCACCAGTCTGTGGAAGATCAGGCTTATCCGGCTTATTGGTAATATCGAGTGTATATACAATGCTATCTTTGTTCTTGCCATCTGACTTAAATACTACATCATGCTTTGTATCATCAAGGATATAACCAGCTGCAGCCTTTGTTTCAACTACAAAATAATGAATATCCTCTTTATACGATCCATCAGAGCCATATATACATACCGGAAGTTCTTTTGACTCTGCATGTCCATCCTTGTCTGTTGTCAGTGTCTCAATTACTTTGCCATCCTTGTCGCGAATTTCAAATTCTACACCCGCAATTGTCTTCTTGGTATTTGAATCCTTCTTATCAATCACTATACGTCCAGTCAAAAAGTCATCCTTCATTGTTACCTTCTGTATATCAGACGTTTCAGTTATCTCAAACTTCACATCTCTGGCTATTTTATATCCAAGCGGTGCTGATTCCTCGTGAAGAATATATTTTCCAACCGGGAGTTTTTCAACATAATGAGCTTTTCCAGCCTCGGAAGTCCAGTATTCTATCACCTTGCCCTTCGAATCAATTATAGAAAGATGTGCACCGGAAAGCTCTTTTTCACCTGTAATATCTGTCTTTGAAAACTCTGCCTTCGTGGTATCATTTTCAAACTTAGCTTTGACCTCTATCACCTTTACATCAGAGTCCTTGTAAGTCGCATCAACTTCAACAGTCTCATCACTCTTCACATACCCGGCAGGAGCTTTAATCTCCTTCACATAGTACATTCCGAGAGGAAGATCAGATGCAAACGCAGCTGTTCCATCTTCACCGGTGACAATCTTCTCTATCTGAGTTCCGGCAGCAACGACAAGCTTCCCATCTGAATTTTTAATATCTTCCTTTGCATAAAGACCAAACTCTGCTCCAGAAAGGTGCTTCTTTGTTGCATGATCCTTCTTGATAACAGTGACCTTAACCTTCTGTCTTTCATTTGTAACATTCATGCCTGCATAAACAATCCTAGTACTCTGGTTCACATAAGAAAGATCTGCATAGATAGGATTGCTGTCAAGCACAAAACCATCAATAGTTGCTGATTCAACAAGATAATATCTGCCAAGTGGAAGATTCTCTATCTTGGCAATACCTCTGTCATCTGTAACAATTGTAGCAACACGGTCACCAGCCTTGTAATAAATTGTACTTAATCCATCCGGACTTACAATATTATCCTGTGCATACACCTCATAAGTGACACCAGCAAGTGATTTCTTGAAATACTTGAAAATAAAATCATACCAATGTCCCTTTACGATTGATGCATCTGTTATAAACTCTCCATCTTTGTTGACTACAATAGAACCTGTTGGAACAGCGTCCTTCATAGCGACCTTCTGTATACTCTTAGAATCTTCTACCGTGAATTTTACATCCTTAGCCTTAAGATAACCGTACGGTGCAAACTCCTCTCGCAGAGTATACGTTTCACCTGCTACAAGTCTCTTTATAACATGTTTCTTTCCTGCCTCTGATGTCCAGGTATCTACTATATTTCCATCCTTGTCAATCACAGAAAGTGTTGCTCCATCAAGCTCTACGCCACTTGTAATATCTGTTTTTGTAAACTCAAATGAAGTAGGAGTATTTACAAAATCATTCTGTATTGCAAAAGTTGGAACATTCATCCCCTGATACTCCGGCACGTAATGGACAATCTCATCCGATGATACATATCCTGCCGGAGCTTTAAGTTCCTTCGCATAATATTTTGCAAATGGATAATCCTTTGTAAATGTTACTACTCCGTAAGCATCTGACACCGCAGTCTCAAGGAGTGTTTCTTTTTCAACTATAACTTTTCCAGCTGCATTTGTAATATCCTGTTCAGCATAAAGACCAAACTCTGCTCCTGGAATCACATCTCCGTTTTCTTCATCAAGCTTTCTAACTATCAATGAGAACTTCTGTCTGTCATCAGAAAATGTGATCTTTTCGTAAACAACAGGTGTGTTTTCATCAACATATCTGAATGTGACTACCTGCTCTGCCGCATTTAACACATATCCGAATGGAGCCTTTGTTTCAACGATCTTATAGCTTCCAAGCGGAAGATCTCCAAGAACCGCTTTTCCATCGTCCCCAGTAATCATAGTTGCAACAAAGTCACCGGCAGAATAATATTTTGTGCGGTTGCCATTTTCGTCAAGCTGCATGTCTGCCGTATAAATATCCTCTGCAGCATATACTTCAAACTCTGCGCCGGCAAGATTTCCTTCTTTGTATACAAATGACTTTTCTTCTGAATCTGCAAATAGTCCGCCTTTATAACCATCCAGAATTTCTCCCTGCTTTACTACTGTGAGCTCTCCTTTTGCCGGTGTATCTTCGTACTCAATCGTAATTATCGCCTCGTAGGTATCTGAATCAACCTCGTAAAAAGTATCAGAATCAACAGCAATCTCCACATAGTTCTTGTTTAAGATATACCCATTTGGTGCAGATACTTCCTCTATCCTGTAATTTCCAACAGAAAGTACATCCGGCAGGATCAGGTCTCCATCATCATCTGTAAAGAAAGACTTGTGTGTTACCTTGGATGGATACGTTGTCACCATCGTCACATATTCCTTTTTGTCCATATTATAAATTTTGAACTCAGTATTAGGAATAAGCACTGTTTTGCCTGTATCAGAATCCTTCTTGATGATACGGAGTTTTGCTGAAAACTCTCTATCAAGGAATACTCTCCACACCTGCGGCTCATTTGGTTTGTTCTCGCGGATTGTTACCTCAAATGGTCTGATTGTTTCCATGTTATGAGGTGTCACAGATTCAACTACGACATAAGATCCATATGGAAGAGGAATTGAACATGCATACCCCTTTGCATCCGTATAGATCGTAGTTGCTCCGTTCTTTCCAATCACTACTGGCTTTGAGTTGTCAAAATCATAACTGCCATCCGTTTTCTTGCAAAGAGATGACTTTAAATATGCTGTAAATCCTGCCCCTGATAAGAGCTCTGCTTCTGTATCCTTTCCATTATCAGACACCTTTATCAGCTGGAATGGCTGTTTGATTACGCTCTCCTTAGATTTTGCATCACGAAGTACCTGTGGAATCATATCCCCCTCGTAATCACAAACAACATCGTGCTCAGTTTCATCCAGAAGGTATCCCTCTGATGGTGAGATTTCCTTGACATAATATTTACCAAGATAAAGATCTGCGATATCTGCCATACCTTTATCATCTGTCATCAGTGTAGCAACCAGATCATCCTTTTTAAAGAGAACTCCTGTAACTCCATCAGGATGAACTATATTTTCTCTTGCATAAAGTCCATATACCGCCCCTTTTAATGAAGCGTCCCCCTGCGGAACCTGCTTTCCTGTTTCAGCATCAACCTTAGTAACCCTGATCTTTGCAGTAGTTCTTTTGTTCTTAAATGTGTGTGAAAAAGTTGCCTTTGCCTTGTCCTGTGTCATGGACTTGAATGTAAAGCTGTACGTTGCTTTACTATTTCTATAATAATTTGCCGGAGCCTGCGTCTCTTTGATTACAAAATTGTTATTAACCGGAAGATCAAGCGAATAAACTCCCTTTCCTCCAGCTCCAGTTGTAATCTCCTGAAGTGCCGTTCCCTTTGTCACTATTACTTTACCATCATAATTTCTGATATTATTATCAGCATACAGTGTATACTTACCACCTGACAGACCATTCTCTGTATCCTCATCCTTCTTGATCACAGATACTTCTGCTTTCTGTCTGGCATTAAGAATCGTTGTAGATACATACTCTACTGTCTTATCCTGATCTTCATAGACAATGGTGACAGTCTTAGGCTTTCCATTTACTGTATAACCATCAATGCTTCTTGTCTCGGTAACAATATAAGTGCCAAGATGAAGATCACTCAGAACAGCATTGCCATCTTTTCCAGTTACCAGGCTCTCGCTTACTATATCGCCTTTATTATATGCCTTTTTACCGTCAGCACGGTAAATATCCGCTCCTGCTGTCACCTTAAACTCTGCACCTGCAAGTTTTCTCTTTTCATAAGTGAAGTTGCTGCCATTCCATCCAGTAAGTACCTCACCTTCCTTATAGATGGTAAGGGAACCTTTCTGTTCAACATCAGTAAGTTCTATTCCCTTAGTCTGCCCTGCTTTTATTACCAGGGTATGAACCTTACTACTTCTGACATAACCCTTTGGTGCATCAATTTCCTTCACATAATAAGTGCCTGCACCAAGCGCCTTAGACTTTGCATATCCATTTTTATCTGTCTTCATCGTATCAACAAGAGTCTTACAGCTGCTGTCAGAATAAATACCATAGACAGCCCCAGCCAAATGCTTTCCTGTTGACTTATCTGTCTTTGTGATTTCTCCATAACCGATATTCTCAGTCTTCACCTTTATATAAGCTGTAATGGGATCTGCCTGTGGCTGTTCAGATACAAACTCCTGATATCCTTCCTTACCGGTAAGCCAGTAGACACATCCCGTTGTTGTATCAACCTGTCCGATATTTGAGGTGAATATTCCTGTAGCTCCTGTTGTATTGACTTTATCTGTATAAACTGTCATAGTATTTCCATTCTTTGTAATGCTAAATCCAGAAACATCAAAGTCAAAATTTGACAGGACCTTATTTTCATCTATGAAAGTATATTCAAATCTGGATTTACTCTCATTCCACTTCAGCACATAAGCATTTGCACCGCTCTTTGTCTGTGATGCAAAACTTGGCCTTGCTGCCTCAAAAGACAAAAGCATGTCACTTTTTAATTTCTTATAATATTTATATGCCGCATCAGCATCAGGAGCGCTGTCACACAGTTTCTTTGCCGCTGAATCACCTTCATTAGTATTAAATATATCTGCTTCTATAATCCATACCATAGACTGTGTAGCGATAAACTGGTCATTCTGTGAACTTGATGGTGTATTCGTGTCTGGTGCTGAATACCCAAAGTACATACAGTATGCGAGCAGCTTTTCCTGCTTCGCAGTCATACTTGTACTGGCATTCTCATAACTGTTCATCAACTGTCCTCCATATGCCTGAAGACCAAAGTTCATGCAATATGCTGAATGCCCATCTATCAAACCATAGAGAATTTTCCCATGATAGAAGTCTGGCTTGATCTCACTTACCTCGCCAACATCTTTAGCTGATGCATCCCAGTATGAAAGCGCAGCTTCTGCACTTGCAGCCATCGCCGGTGTCACGTTACTAAACACGGCTGTAAATGCTGCAACTATAGCAAGAATGCATGCTAATATACGTTTTATTCTCTGTTTCATAATATTTCCTCCATTTTTTTACACAAAAAAGACAGACATAAGTCAAATCGGCTTATATCTGTCCATCTCTATTTTTCTATCTGTAACAACGAAATTCATAGAAAGTTTCTCCGCCAGTATCATAGGTGCCAGTATAACGTATGTTGAATACTGATCCCGATTCTAATGAAATAAGTTCTGCTACATATCCAGCAATTTCATTTTCACTTGATAGAGGACTTCCTGATGTTGTTGCAGCTTTGTTCAGATCTGTGTTTACATATACACTGAAGTAACTGTCATCAAGTCCATCTAACGGATAATACTCATTATACTCATCCTGCGTGATCTGACCGGAAGACAACAGATTATCAAGATTTTGTTCTGTTGTGATCTTACCGTTAGCTGTGCACTTAGTGATTGCAAGATTCACTACATCTTCCGGACTATACCCAACAAATAATGTTTCTGTCGTATCCAGTTTCTCTGTCATCTCTGTTGTTTCAGATGACGCTTTCTCAGATGTCGTATTTTCTGGCTGATCTGTAGCTATTTCTGGCTGATCCTCAGTTATCTGACTATCTCCACTTGTATCTTGCTCCTGCCTAGGTGTTTCAGGTTCCACGTTCTTATTTTCTAATGTTCCTCCCGTCTCTATCTGATTATCTTCCTTAATTGGCTTTAACACTGTTTTTTTAGTCAGTTCAGTTGTACTACTGTTTTCTTCGGTTATCGTACTTTCTGGCATTTCTTCAGTTATTATCTCCGTGGTTACCTGCCTTTTCTCTGGCTTTTCTCCACAACCACTTACACCAATAATCATTACAGCTAAAAGAATTACAATTACTTTCTTCATAATTACCACCCATCCCTTCCGCAAGAGGGATAGGCATTTCATGTCCCGTGACTACCCATCCACTCTTACAATGTGAACTTCCTTTTCTATCACAGGACACGACTACCGCTGGTCTGTCCCGTATTTTATTCACTGCTCCTCCTTACGCATTATTATTTATTTTCATATAGCCGAAATACTTGAAAAAGCGTCTGTATTTCAAATAGTTATAATATGGCATTCTCATACACCTCACCTCCTCCCCATTGAACTCCAGCCATGCATAATTTGCCTTCGGCAAATGGCTGGAGCTGCATATCAAGTTTTATAGAAAACTTGACACATACCGCTTGAACTCCAGCCCTGTAAATTAGGCTTTTGCTAATAACTAGTTCTTAATTACATCATGGAGTTGTCCCTCCAATTATTGAAAGAAATATCCGAAGTATCATATTCAACAGAAGAAGGAACAATTTTACTATTTCTACTCCTACCCGAAGCATTCCAAGTATCAGCTTCAACAGTAATTTTACACATGCCAACATCATTACTCCTATACTTTTCAATACTCTCATAAGCTTACTCCTCTCCAAAACCTCCCTGTGAAAACAGAACTGACATTTCTTCTAAGGCTGCATCCGGCTTTTCCTCTTCTCTTTGTGATTCCTGCTCCGGCTTTTCTGCTGAATTATTCATCATCTGCTGTAATACAGACATGTTGATGACTCTTTGATTATTGATATTCATATCATTTATCATTCTTGCAACTTCCTTGAGTACATCAATCCGAATCTCATTCTTTATTTTATCAATATACTCTTTGGTAATTATTACTTCCTGTCTATCCTTTTCAGCCATCCCGGTATTTGTAAGTTCCGAATCATCAGCACCCTTTATATATGCAAGCAATGCTTTCACTACAAAACTTGATATTGACTTGTGAATATTCAAATTCAAATCCTCCAACGTTCTATACACACGAAGATGTTCCGGATTGTCCAGGCTTATACGAAAACAGTATTGCCTACTGTGTGATTTCCTTGCCATACATCCTACCTCCCACTCCTGAGTGCAATTCTCGCCATCATCTCAAAGCCTTTGGCATTTGCTTTGACATCAAGAACATAATGGATATTGTTACCCTGATGCTCTCCGAAATTTCTCATTACTACAGCACCGCCGCCAACAAAATACACTGGGATCATATCGAGATTGTATCCGCATTCCATCTGATAACGATATACCTTATCTACAAATGCCCTTATCTGCTGATCCATGATATTCTTGTAATCCGTTGGAAGATTTGTTCTTCCAGTCATCATATACTCCTGTATGTCCGACTCATCAATCTTATGATTCATGATCTGTACTGACTCTCGATTGATAGATCGCATGCATTTGATTAACCCTTCATTTTGAGTATCACATTTACTGTTATCCGGTCTTTTATTCACCACCAGCATACTGTCCACGGTCCATGAACCAACATCCACAACCAACACCTTCTTGCCAAATGTCTGCAGCATTCCTGCTACAGCGGCATAGCACTGCGGAAATACCGATACGTTTACTATGTGTACCTTATAAAGTTTCTGTTCGAAACTAAATGCCACATTTTCTTTCTGCGACAAATACTCTATGAATGTCTTTCTCTCCGCAGAGAATCTGGTAAGTGGAAGCCCCGCTGCAATCAAAACATCTGCTTCCAGTTTTCCCCGGCTCTTAAGTTCTTTGGCTATCGCGACCAATGTCAGCAGATAAAAGTTTTCATTGTCCACCTTACTCTCAAGCACTTCCAGTCTGTCCTCTCCAACTGCATAATATCTGCCATTATACTCAAGCACGTTATCATAAAATGCAGGCTCATTTGGAAGCCTCTTAATGGATGTATTGAAACAGTAGCTGCTTGTCTTCATCTGTGACCATCCATGATCGATACCTATAACCTCAATATTTGTATTCATATCAACACCCTTTCTTTGTTTTACTTGTTCCATTCACAAATGAGATGTTTTCATAGCTCTGCTATGTATGTGTGCATTGGTAATAAACCCTGCCTACCCCCGCACACTAGGGAGCTATGGATAAGCCGCTTTTGCGTTTACGACGCCTTGACACCTGCCAGCACGATCTTCTCTACCGCCATTTTCGAGAACCGGGAAGTCACTCCTGACACCCTCATAGTTTATTATCCTTCCGCAACAGACGCTTACCTGCTCGCTCCATCTTCATCTTTCGATCCGTCAACACTCTTCGCAAACTACAGTTGATTTATACCAAGTAACTGAACCGGAATTTTCACTATATCCATAACTGTTATTCTGTTGTAAGCCCTTTATCGGCTCGCACGATTATGATATATCTTTTCCAACTTACTTGAACGACTCCTAAAGATGTAATTTGAGCACTTATTCATCTTAATAAGATGAATTTATGTCGGGTTCTCATTTGTGAACCTTTGTTTGTATTATACAGTCCACATTTGTGGTCGTCAATGGCATAAGCGAAAAAAATACCACTTTTGTGAACTTTATGATATAGTAATGGAAGAGTCATATTTTCATGACATGACGATTGGAGGATATAACATGACAAATACAGATCCTATAGCAGATAAAATCCGCACATTTAGAAAAGAGCAGAACATGTCCCAAGATGATCTTGCGACCAAATCTGGGATTAATGTTTCTACAATAAAGAAATACGAAATTGGAGATCGTAAACCCAAGCTTGATCAGCTATTAAAGATTGCATCCGCACTGGGTGTCAGCATAAATGAATTTCTTACTTTTGAAATCTCTACAATAGGGGATGTCCTGTCTATCCTTATGAGACTGGATGAACAAACTGACATGGACATAACAGGTAAAAAAGACGAAAACGGAGATTACATACCGGACAGCATTTCATTCTCATTTTCAAATGATTCCATCAATAATGCCCTTGCTGCATATCTTGCCTATAAAGATAAGAAGAATGCAGCTATCAAACCAGAAGCTGCCGATGTAGTATATTCTGTTGATGAGCAAAAGATATTGATGGAACATACGCGAAACACACTACTTATTTCTACAGAACATATTTAACATTTCATTATAAAAAATAAAGACGTCCTGCATTTTTTCTATGCTGACGTCTTTATCTTATAATCCTATCTTGGGGCAATCTTATTATATCCACATTACTCAGTTAATTTTTGGTGTACCAGTTAGTGTACCATTTTTTTATGAATTATATAAATTTATACTAGATTTTATGTATCTAGCAATCACCGAAGAACCCTTGATTTATAAGG
>OJNN01000027.1_pt1 | contig 48616 bp, 45 predicted proteins | sample 1597851 | NCBI WGS metagenome assembly OJNN01 (sample SAMN01915222, study PRJEB22387) | human gut metagenome | isolation source: stool | host: Homo sapiens | place: USA | reverse complement strand
TCTATAAAATAAAACAATATAAAAAAGGAGGAAGCAATTATGTTACAGCAGGTAATGACAAATCCAGGAGAAATTATTTTCAGAGAGGTTCCGGTTCCGGAGGTAAAGGAAAATCAGGTTTTGGTAAAGATTATGAATATTGGTGTTTGTGGATCAGATATTCATGTTTATCATGGAAAACATCCGTTTACAAAATATCCGGTAACACAGGGACATGAGGTTTCCGGTGAGATCACAGAACTTGGAAAAAATGTCACAGAGTTTCATGTTGGACAGAAGGTGACGATAGAGCCACAGGTATATTGTGGACACTGCTATCCATGCCGTCATGGAAAGTATAATCTCTGTGAGGAATTAAAAGTAATGGGATTTCAAACGACAGGAACAGCATCTGAGTATTTTGCAGTGGATGCATCTAAAGTAACACCTATTCCAGAAGATATGTCCTATGAAGAAGGAGCTATGATCGAACCTCTTGCTGTGGCAGTTCATGGTGTAAAACAGATGGGCGATGTGGCTGGCATGAATATTGCAGTCCTTGGAGCAGGACCGATCGGAAATCTCGTGGCACAGGCAGCAAAAGGAATGGGGGCAGCGAAAGTGATGATCACAGATATCAGTGATCTTAGACTGGCAAAGGCAAAAGAATGTGGAATTGATGTGTGTGTGAATACCAAAAATAAAGACTTTGGTGAGGCAATGATCGAAGCATTTGGACCGGATAAGGCGGATGTAATCTACGACTGTGCTGGAAACAATATCACAATGGGACAGGCAATTAAATATGCAAGAAAAGGAAGCACGATTGTACTGGTGGCTGTTTTTGCAGGAATGGCAGAAGTAGATCTTGCAGTGGCAAATGACCACGAACTTGACATTAAGAGCACGATGATGTACCGCCATGATGATTATATAGATGGAATCAGATTGGTAAATGAGGGCAAAGTTCATTTGAAACCGCTCATCTCAAAGACATTTGCTTTTAAAGATTATCTGAAGGCATACCAGTATATTGATGATAACCGCGAGACAACGATGAAAGTAATTATCAACGTCAGTGAAAAGTAAGGAGTTCGTATGGAAAATAAATATGGAATTGTCGGAGTTGCCCATGTCGGGCTTCCGACAAACGATTTACAGAAAACAGTTGAGTTTTATAGGGGTCTTGGATTTGAAGTAATTATGCAGACTTATAATGAAAAAGCAGGGGAAAAAGTGGCATTTTTACAGATAAAAAATTACTGTATAGAGACTTTTGAAAATGGGCAGGCGGCAATGTCAGACGGTGCATACCAGCATGTTGCTCTTGATGTGGAAGACATTGAGAGTATATATCAGAAAATCTGCAATGAAAAATACACAGTTATCACAGACGGAATCGAAGAACTGCCATTTTGGGAAAATGGTGTGAAGTTTTTTATGATTAAGGGACCAAATGAGGAAAGAATAGAGTTCTGTCAGAAACTCTGATAAAAACAGGAGGGACATATGGGAAGCGAAAACAAAAATGGAAAAGTACCGCTGATCAGTAAGATTGCATATGGGTTTGGTGATGTTGGATGTAATTTCAGCTGGATGTTTGTCAGTAATTTTCTGATGATATTTTATACAGACGTGTTCGGAATCAGTATGGCGGCTGTGTCAGCACTTATGCTTTTTTCAAGATTCTGGGATGCAATCAATGATCCAATCGTCGGGGGACTTACAGATAAAACAAAATCGAGATGGGGACGGTACCGTCCATGGCTGTTAGTAGCGGCACCAATCACAGCGATTCTTCTTGTTATGACATTCTGGGCAAGACCCGACTGGCCGCAGAATGGAAAGATCATTTATATGGTAATTACATATTGTCTGCTGGTTTTGGGGTATACCTGTGTGAATATTCCATATGGAACCTTGTGTGGTGCTATGACACAGGATATTGATGAACGTGCAAAAATAAATACATCCCGTTCGGTTGCAGCGATGATTGCAATTGGTGTGTTAAATATTATCACAGTTCCACTGCTCAGCAAATTCGGCAGTCATAGTGCAAAGACAGGATATCTGACGGTTGCGGTCATATATGGATGTATTTTTACAGCCTGTCATTTCTTCTGCTTTGCGAAGACGAAAGAGGCAGTGATTACTCCGGAAAAAGAAAAAATTTCTGTAAAGGTTCAGTTGAAAGCGGTTATGCAGAACAGACCATATCTTCTTGCATTGGCAGGACAGATATTATTTGGATTTACACTGTATGGTAGAAACGCAGATATTCTGTATTACTTTACATATGTGGAAGGGAATGCCTCCTACTACACAACTTATTCGATGTGCATCATTATTCCTTCTATCATCGGGGCAGCCTGTTTTCAACCATTATTCCGCAAGTTGAATAACAAAGGAAGAACAGCATCTCTCTTTGCTTTATTTACAGGAATTTCCATGTTGTCTATGTTTTTCTTTAATGCCAAAGAATCACCGGCTATTTTTTATGCATTATCTGGTCTCACACAGTTTTTTTTCTCTGGATTTAATACCGCAATCTATGCAATTATTCCAGACTGTGTGGAATATGGGGAGTGGAAAACCGGACTTAGAAATGATGGTTTTCAGTATGCATTTATTTCACTTGGAAATAAAATCGGAATGGCAGTTGGAACAGCACTTTTAGCAGGATTACTTGGAAAATATGGTTATATTGCAAATCAGACACAAAATGCAATTGTACTTTCAATTATGAAACATGCATTTACGACGATTCCGGGTGCACTGTGGATTGTGACTGCGGTTGTATTATTTTTCTACCGGTTAAATAAAAAACGTTATAACGAGATTGTGGAGGAACTGAAAAATGGAAGAAAAAGTTGATATCGTGGCATTGGGAGAATTGCTGATTGATTTTACGGAAGCAGGACACAGTCAGAATGGGAGAAAATTGTTCGAACAGAATCCCGGCGGTGCTCCGGCAAATCTTCTAACCGTTGCAAGCCACTTTGGGTATCGCACATCTTTTATTGGAAAAGTTGGAAACGATATGCATGGTAAATTTTTAAAGAAGACATTGCAAAAGGAAGGAATCAATACAGATGCTATTGTTGAAGACCAGGGTTATTTTACAACGTTGGCATTTGTGGAAATCGGTGAAAGTGGAGAACGGAATTTTTCTTTTGCAAGAAAACCGGGTGCAGATACACAGTTAAAAAAAGAAGAACTGGATCAGACATTAATTTCAGGTTGTAGAATTTTTCATTTTGGATCATTATCGCTGACAGATGAACCGGCAGAAAGTACAACGATTGAAGCGGTAAAAATGGCAAAAGCAGCGGGTGCACTTATTTCCTATGATCCGAATTATCGACCGTCTCTTTGGAAGAGCAAAGAGGATGCAGTGAAAAAAATGAGATCTGTCATAGAATTGGTAGATGTCATGAAGGTATCGGATGAAGAGAGTACTCTGTTGACAGAGGCCGAAAGTTATGAGCAGGCCGCAGACCAACTCCTTGCTATGGGACCAAAGCTGGTAGCCATTACATTGGGAGAACAGGGTGTTCTTATGGCAACAAAAAGCAGAAAAGAAATCATCAAAGCATTTCAGATACATGCGGTCGACACGACTGGGGCAGGTGATTCATTCTGGGGAGGCGTATTATGCAGTATCCTTTCCATGAATAAGAATGTTGAAAAAATGGAATGGGAAGAAATCAAAAAGTGTGCTGTTTTGGGAAATGCAGTCGCTGGATTGTGTGTGCAAAAGAGAGGTGGCATCCCTGCGATTCCGACAAAAGAAGCAGTGTTTGAATTTATGCAGAAATAATGAATGTGTATGACAAAATTGGGATTATAAAAACGCCCCTATTTTTAACAAAAATATAAGCAGGACAACTTTCGATATTTGCTCCTGCCTGTATTTTATATAAATTACGATAATTTTTATTCCCTGTGTTCTTCGCCCCATGTACAGTCTGATTCTGGTGTAGTCTTTAAATGCTTTTCTGCTTCCCAACAATCAATGCGGAGCATATAGCCAGCAGATATATAAACATCAATACTATTAAGCTGTGGATTGTATTCTGCAAATATTATTCTCGTCGTATTTTATCTCCTTATCATTCAATCAATCATTTGTTACAAAAATCAGAAGCATTTCAATCAGTTCACCATGTCACTTTCATTTTGTGTTATAATGTGTTATCAGATTTCTTGGTCTCCGCTGCCGCTTCGGTCGGCACAGAGCAGAGGTCCACTGGACCTCTTGTGCCCTTGTATTTGCCCTTATCAGAGTTCGTAAACACTGGTGCGATGATATAATACAAGGGAAACAATAAGGGAAAACTCACCTGCGATAAATTCAGTGTTTTCAAGGGTTTGCGGAGAATTTAATAACAAAATATAACAGTTATTAAATCTCTTAAAACAGGTGAAATCTCAATTCTAGTTTGTTGATGCAAAGCAGAGGCGGTAACTATTGATAAGCAAGAAACCTTGAGTTTATGCGGTATTTAGGTGGTTCTGACGGATAATGTGTACGCAAATAGTTGTACCCATTGTTGTGAAATGAGTTCGAGGTTGGAGAAAATAGAATTATATGAGAAAAAATGACAAATTTCCATTCGCTATGACCAGGAAAGCATTGGTTGTGTATATTGTTTTTACAGTTCTTCTGGGACTATTTCTGTTTTTTGTCATAGGAGATATGGCTGGAAAATGTGCGGCATGTATTGTTTGTCCGATGCTCATTGTATATTTAATCTATGCGTATTGTAAAGAGAGCAAAGCAGATATGAAAGCTCGTGATACAAAAGCACAATATATGAATGGCAGCTATTTTGAAAGCCCTGAGTGGCATGAGAAATATGTAGCCTATCTCAATGAGCACACATTTGAGAAACCTAAATATCAAAGCATGAAACTGGATTTATTAAAAAGATTTCAAAGACGGGAATATCTTGTCAAAATGATATTACCATTGTTCCTAATGTTTTGTACCTTGTGTCTTATTCCTTTAGGGCGTTATTATATGGCTATCATAGAATTTTGCCTGTTCGGATTCCTGTTTTGGCTAGAGTTTTCACTGTATATAGGAATGCCGGTACGGAAGTGGTTGAAGGGCGATATTGATTATGAGGGACTTGAAGCGTCATATTTAAAAAGTCAGATGCTTTTCTATAAAACAAATGCATTAGCATTTGGAACTACACATTTACATGGATTCACGGAGAAAAAAATATATGCAATAGATTATCGGCTGGTGGAAGGAATATCAAGAAAAATAGTACGTCTTAAGAAGTATGAGGATGGAATTTATAATACTGAGGAGTATCAGCATTTTGCAGTTATTCATGTCAGACTGCCCCAAAGCGGAAACATTCACGATGTTGAGATGGAACTAAATGAGTTTCAAGTTCAAATGGCAATTGATAAGTTACCTACATACAAAATTGGTGAAAATTTGATGGAAAATCTTTCTGTAAATGAGCATAAAGAAAATGAGGCTGTAATATAGCCAATGCAGCATTTAGCATTGCCTAAAAAGGATAAAGAAGATAAGGAGTCCCATGGACAGAAAAACCGAAGCCCTAAACTACCTGAAACAATACCCCAAGATGACAAAATGGATGAATACCTGCAGTTGCTGTGGCACAATGGGCTATAACCCTGATATGCCAGAAAAGATTATTTCGAGAGATGGCAATGGGGAATATAATACTGTATTTTCAAGAAACATAAAGAAGTATTTTTCTCCACTGAGAGTAAATGACATGGGAATGTGCGCCATTTGTCAGAAATATTGGAGAGAAAATCATTAAGCAACTTGATATGGTGAAATTGAGACTTGCATCAATAAGCCAAATAGAAAAGGAGAAAAGGCGATGGAATTTATATGTTACCCAAAGTGTTCAACCTGCCAGAAGGCAAAGAAATGGCTGGACGAGAATAAGATCGAATACACGGAGCGCCACATTGTGGACGACAATCCAACATATGAGGAACTGAAGAAATGGTATGAGAAGAGCGGACTGCCACTCAAAAGATTTTTTAATACGAGCGGCATGTTGTATAAGGAGATGAAACTGAAGGACAAGCTTCCGGACATGAGCGAGGATGAGCAGTTGCAGCTTCTTGCGACAAATGGCATGTTGGTGAAGAGACCGCTTGTCGTTGCTGAAGGTTTCGTGCTGACTGGATTTAAAGAGAAAGAGTGGACAGAGATGATGCTGTAGTAGGAACGTCCCCATGGAGAAAAAATGAAAAAAATTGGTGTAAACAACAATTGGGAAATGCATCGCGTAGGCGATGACGATTGGATCACGGCGACAGTGCCGGGATCGGTGTATGGGGATCTGCTGCAGGCGGGCAAGATGGAAGATCCGTTCTGGAAGGACAATGAGATAGAAGCACTGAAGCTGATGGATTACGATTATGAGTACCGCACCAGCTTTTCGTGTGATGATGAGCTGCTGGGATCGGATGAGGTTATCCTTCGGTTTGAAGGGCTGGACACCATTGCGGATATCACGCTCAATGGTGTGAAGCTTGGACACGCCGACAATATGCACAGGACATGGGAGTATTCGGTAAAGGATACCCTGAAGCAGTCGGATAATATATTAAGTGTATATTTTTATTCGCCGACAAAGTTCATCGCAGATGCATTTGCGAAGGCTCCAACACGGGGAACCGAGGATGCCATGAATGGATTTGTACATATCAGAAAAGCTCACTGCATGTTTGGCTGGGACTGGGGCGCACATCTTCCAGATGCAGGAATATGGCGGCCGGTCAGCTTGCTTGGCATCGATACCGCACGGATAGATTCTGTAGAAATCCTGCAGCATCATGGTCAGGACTCAGTGGAACTTGATATAAAGCCGGAGATAGAATTTGCCCGGAAGTATATTGGTTCTGGATCAGAGACGGGACAACTGAGTGTAAAAGTTAGAGTAGTAGATCCGGCTGGAAACGAAATTATAAACAAGATACTAAATGAAGATAACACGAAGAATATACATATAGACAACCCACAGCTCTGGTGGCCGCGCGGGTATGGAGAGCAGAACCTTTACACTGTATCTGTTGACCTTGTGAAAAATGACGGCACTGTAGTTGATAATTGGACGAGAAAGATCGGCCTTCGAACAATAACCATGGACCGTACAAAGGACAAATGGGGTGAGAGGTTTGCCACCTGCGTAAACGGTGTAAATATATTTGCCATGGGTGCGGATTACATTCCGGAGGACCATCTTCTTGGACGTGTGACACCTGAGACCACAAGAGCTCTGCTTGAGAAGGCGGTATTTGCGAACTTCAATTCTATACGTGTGTGGGGCGGTGGATATTATCCTGACGACTGGTTCTATGATATGTGCGATGAGATGGGATTTGTGGTGTGGCAGGATTTCATGTTTGCGTGTGCTGTCTACGATCTCACACCAGAATTTGAGGCAAATATCACCGCGGAATTTATTGACAACTTAAAGAGGATCCGCCATCATGCGTCACTTGGGCTTATGTGCGGCAATAACGAGATGGAGCAGTTTGTTAAGGAGAGAAACTGGGTGAGCAGGGACAGCGAGGTTCGGGACTATATTATTATGTACGAGCGCATTCTTCCTAAGATCATGAAACAGTATGCGCCGCAGGTATTTTATTGGCCAGCGAGCCCATCCTCAGGTGGTTCTTTTGATGATCCGAGAGACGAGAACCGTGGTGATGTGCATTATTGGGCTGTGTGGCATGGTGATAAGCCATTTTCTGAGTACAGAAAGTTTTACTTCAGATATCTTTCCGAATTCGGTTTCCAGTCATTTCCTTCAAAGAAGACTGTTGAGACATTTACGAATGATGAGCGTGATATGAATATCTTTTCATACATTATGGAGCGGCATCAGAGGAATGGCTCGGCAAATGGAAAGATAATGAATTATATGCAACAGACATATAGATATCCATCTGATTTCGAGACGGTTATCTACGCATCGCAGCTTCTGCAGGCGGATGCTATCAGGTATGGCGTCGAGCATTTTCGAAGAAACAGAAATGATGACAGGTGCATGGGAGCAGTGTACTGGCAGTTCAACGACTGCTGGCCGGTTGCATCCTGGTCCAGTGTGGATTACTGCCAGCGCTTAAAGGCGCTGCACTACTATGCAAGACGTTTCTTTGCTCCGATCATGATCTCCTGTGAAGAGGAGGGCATGCTTGGAAGCGGACAGGAGCTGGTGAGACTTCCATTTGAATTCCCGAAGTCCATACGCCTCTGCGTGGCAAATGAAACCATGAACACAGAGAAAATACTAGTGTCCTGGCAGTTGAGGGATGCGTCAGCTCGTGTTCTTGAATCCCACGAGGAGGAGATCACTGCGCCAGCGCTGACGAGCGTATGGCTTGACAAGGTTGAACTTCCTGGTATCGACATTTACCACCAGTATGTGAGCTATCAGGCAAGCATGAAAGGACAGGTAATATCAGAGGGGACTGTCATATTCTCATATCCGAAGTATTTCTGCTACGAGGAGCCTCATTTGCAGGCGACAGTGGATGGCGACTATATCACAGTCAGTGCGGATGCTTATGCGAAGAGTGTGGAGATCCTGAACCAGAATGAGGATCTTATCCTGTCGGATAACTATTTTGACCTGAATGCAGATTCAAAGACTGTAAAGGTTATAAGTGGAAGCGTGGATAAGCTGAGACTTAGAAGTGTATATGATATAAATTGACCTTGATAGGATAGAGTTACAGATAGTAAATGCCAGCGCTTAAAATGCGCTGGCATTTTCAATTTTCATAGTTTCGAAGATGAGAGATAAATTAGTATACCCCCGCAGGATACAGATCGCCATCCGGAAGAACAGGTGGCTCTTTTTCGGTATTCTCAGGTGTAACTTCCTTGCGTTCACCAGGGGCAAGCTTGATCGTTCCGGCACTTGACTGTACATAGATCACGCTGTAGCCGATATTTTCTACATATAATGGCTTTTCGTCTGTATATTCGGAGTAGAACTCGATATTCTGATAATGCGGGAAATATCTCACGTCAACAAGTTCGCTGCATTCCTGACCTTTATTGTATGCGCTTATCAGAAAACTGTCCTGAAATGTTCCGACGTGCGGGTATGCCGAATATTCGCAGGGAGTGATGTCTTCAGAATCTTCTGGCACATAATACAGTGAATGAAAGTAATACTCACAGAAATTGGCAAGTACAAGAAGAACTTTTCCCGGTTCTATAACAGGTCTGAGCAGCGTGTCCATTCCTTTATATTTCATCTTCAGGACTTCATAGTCTGGAATAACATCTGAGTACTCATTCTGATGTTCCCAGTCGCAGTACGCAAGAGGACAGTGATACACGCTGTTCATAGTTGTGACAACAAGCTCCTCGGCCTCGGTATCTACATGTATATCATTTACAACCGAAGTATGGATCCATGTGCCATCTGTGAGTCTTTGATGTCCGGTTACGACGCCGTGTCCCATCTGGTATCGTTCGCCTTCTGATACAAATGACTCAACATACCAGTAGTGAAGCATGAGCTTTTCTTTATCATTTACCAGATTGTCTATGTAGGAATCGATGATCTGCTGTCCCAGAAGCTCATAGCTGCTTCCAGGAAATGGTCTAGACATTCCCATCACTATCCTGCGTCCGTTATATGAAAATACCAGCTTGATCACCATGCCGTAGTCCTTTATGACGCCCTTTATATCATATTTATCTGAATATACATTTATCTCCTGCTCGAGCATTGAACTATCCATACAAGCTTCCACCTCATCTTTCTATATTCTGTAATATATATTATGATTATCCATCTTTTTACCAATACAGGTCAATCAACTCATAGTTTAATAGAAATGTGGTTTGCACTAAGGTTTGATACACGATCACCTTGAAAACTTATTCGTGGAATTTATATTTGGGGGGGCTGGTGTTTCGTGTATATTTAAGTGTCTTTATTTCGTTGGTGCCTTCCTTTCCGGCTGCAAATGCTACTAATAAGAGTGCAACACTACAAAAATTACATATATATACAATTGGTAGTTGACATTTGGATGGGAATACATTATACTACAATTAGCACGAAAATTACATAATAAAAGGAGGCAACTATGTTAAACAAAAGTATTAGACCTACGAAAGCAGATATTATTGGAATACAGAAAATTATTGAGAACGATATGCGCGTCGAGAAAACCCCTAGCGAAGCTTTATTTTACGCATATAAAGATGCCGCAGAAGATATTCCAGACTGGAACACAATTAAAAAGCTGAAATTTAATGATGATAGTGAAGTCGATGATCAGTCATGTGGTGGAACGATGAGCTTTACTGTTGATGAGAAGGATTTTAATATTGTCGTTGAAAGTTTGAAACAGCAGCTTGGTATCGAGAAAGTAAGAATTTCATACATGACGAGATTATGCATACTTGCGGCAAGAAAAAGACTTGTTCCTGCAGAGAGGGAAGAGAAGGTTGTTAAGGTACAGAATATAGATGGAGTTGAGCTTTTGCGCAGGGTAAATGAGACGGCGGCAAGTTTGATCCAGTCAGGAAACATAGAAAAAATAATGGAATTTCTAGAGAGGTAGAATATGGCGAAAAATCGAAAAACAAAAACATTCAGGAGCAAATATGGTCAGTATGCATATTTAAAAATAAATTTAACAAAAGATGATATTAGTTATGAGGTGCGGCTAGATAAGATAATTACATATATGGATAAATATTTTGATGAAGAGCCTTATAAGAGTAAGACGAGATTAGAAGATCAGATAACTGCCTTTTTGAATGAGTTAACAGACAAATTTGGTGTAGAGCGATATGCAAAAGAGTGCAATTCGCCCAAAACATTTGATAGGTATTTTGAAGCATTAACAAAAGAAGATAAATCAAAATATTATCGCAAGCAATGCTTCAGTCTGATCAAAGTTATGGAGCTTTTCTTTAATACACAGTTTCTGAGTGATCCACAGGAAAGTCTAAGTAAGAAAAATCAATACATAGATTCATTACTTAGGCCTTTAATTGGCATAATGGTCAATTCGAATTTTTTTTACTATATACCACATACGACTGAAGCGTTAGGGTACAAATGCTACTGGAACCAGGTAAACATGATAGAGAAAAACATTGAAATATTGTTTAAAGATGAGGATAAAGATGTATATGCACTATGGCAGGAAATTATGGAACCATTTAGGCGTATCATTGGCGATGGAGATAGTGATGACAGTTATCCAGGCGGTGATTTCCCGGGAATTACATCAAGTCTCTGGTTGGAGGCGAATCCTGCCATAGGGTATTTTGATTGCGTATATGACATAGCAGAAACAGATTATGAATTATATGAACAGATTATCAATGGTAAATATAAAAGCATCCATTTTAACTTTGAAATTGGAACTAATAAAGAAGATGTGGAAAAGCGTGTAGAACAACGACGAGACTTCTTTAGGACTAAGGGGGTGGATGATGAGACAAAGAATGATTTTGAGAAAGAGATGCAATTGTTCTATATCGAATTTGAAAAAGCTTATTTGAACATAGTAAAACAAAGATTGAAAATAAAAAGTTAAATAATAGTGAAAGTATCTCAGTATGGGACGCCAAAAAGTTGGACTTTTTTAGCGTAGCAGTTTTGATGGCTGCTACGCTATTTGGGGGAGCCAAGATGTACTCGGTATTCAACAGGGCTCATGCATAGGATCTCTCAACTGTTTCCGCAGATACATGCCAGTCTCCCATTCGACAAGCAACAGCCGAAAATGAGTTAGAAATCATACCCGTCGTTCACTTCGTTCTTGTCATCTTCATCGTAGTCTCCAAGCATTTCGTCGTAATAATAGTCGATAGCTTCCGATTCAAATTCTTCAAGCAATTCATTTTCGCCACATTCATTATAGATTGGTGGCTCAAAATTGATATCCTCTCTCGCAGGTCTAATCTTTTTTAGCATATTTACACCTCCTTGTATTATATGTAGTGTTTGTGGGTAAATGCAGTGTTTGCACTTAAATGTAGTGTTTGTGTTTAAATGTATTGTAACGCAATTTTTTTGAATTGCAAGCATTATTTGTAATTTTTATATATATTTGTCATTTTGTGGCATCATACTCTTTTGAGGTACTTTTTTGTTTGTCCATTGTAGAAGCATATTTGTCCGCTCACGCCCCAATATTTTAGAGTAAAGTATATGTACGGTATATATTCTTGGAGATATGGCGATGCGTGGAATTCAGGAAGAATTGATTGCATTTAGTTGGTGGATATGAGAGGTTTTTCGTCGTTCTGTGAAAATAATATTGAGGATGCTTATTCAGGTAAATCTAATTATTATCGTAGAGAGTATGGCTCGTGGTATATTTGGGATTATAGATATTGGGGAGAACCAATATGGAGGGAGGAATCGCCACGGAATATTGAACAAGCTGTGGAAGATAGACTGTTTATAGCGGATGAATGGGATAATGCATATAGCTGTAGAAGATAATCATGGCTCCGCCACGTGAACGCATCCCGGATAATGGTTGGATGAGTTCATGTGGCTGCAATCACTGGTCGTATCGGATCAACGTATGCCGTTCTCCAAGCAATAGAGATACCAATCTATTATGATTATAAATTCCCGTTCTCTTTGTGCTGACTTTTGTTCAACCCGGCCTACGTAGATAGCCGAGTACTCTACCCCTGCTGCATTTCTAAACCTGTGAAGTGTTGCTCCACCCTTTAGCCTTGGGGAAGTATGATACACCTCGTGATCTGAATCTAGATTTTTGGGGTATGGCAAGTGCAAGCAAGAGGCAGGGATTGTTTCCAGGTAGGTTAGTGGCTCGTAATCAACATTAATATTAACGTTCATGTCATGATATCCTCCTTTTATCTTTATCATTCGCCTAAATCTTACTCTAAAAAACAGACGAGTGAGTGGACAATATGCTCCTAAAATGGACAAACAGTATCTTGAGGTGGCTTTTTGATTAAATTGTCCGTTATATGTAGGAATTTGTCTGTTAGAAAGCATATTAAGTATTTATAATTTAAAATATTATAGAGATGGAGCATGCACAATAAGGGGGGATATACATACATTGTCGACCTATATTATTGGTGATATACACAATTCGATAAAAGAGTTTAATAGCATAATAGACCAGATAGCCCCCTCAAGACAGGATGAAATCGTCCTGCTTGGGGATGTCTTTGATCGCGGAGGGGAGAATTCAGATCCGGTTGGCGTTTACTTTAGCATTTTGCGGCTAAGCATGAATGTAAACGTGAAGTGGGTTCGAGGCAATCACGATCACATGCTCGCGGAGTATATTTATTCTTACTATGGTGGAAAGAAGAGATGCAATATACCACCATATCAATACAACTCGTTTGATCTGATGAAGGATAGACTTGCTCCAGTGGACATGCTGGACTTGGCTGATTTGATAAAGGGGCTGCCCCTGCAGATAGAGATCAATATTGGATCAAAGAAATATCTTCTTGCGCATGCCATGACATTTGATCCAGCACTTGTAGAACAGGATGATACGTTGTATCTGGAAGGTCTTTATGACATGGAAGAGTATTGGCGCCAGGGCGTGAAAGGGTATGTATCACTTGTAGGCCATACAGATTCAAGCTATCAGTATAACAATTCACATGGTAGATATCTTGATGGACAACATTCAATTTGGACGAATGATTTGGAAAATGTGTACATGCTGGATTGCGGATGTGGCTTGCCAAATGGGAGGCTGGCCTGCATATGTTTGGAAACAGATGAGAGATTCTATGCATGAATTGGGCAGTCAAGAGGTTAATAATAAATGAGGAAATACATATGGGAAAAAAGATAAATATCGAAGCGAGTGATGAACCTTGTATGTTCCAGTTCTTTAAAAAGTATATACACCAGACAGACAAGAACGAATTTTATTGTGATAACAGGGTTGTTGATATCAGTAACCCTAATCCGGGAGTAGTTGTTGATTTTAAAAATATTGATCACACTTATGAAGTATTTGCAGTACTTGGAAATTATTGGGGAGGATGGAACTCTACGCCGACAGCAGCAGAGATGTATAATAGAGCTAAGGAATGGGAAGAGCGATTTGGCACGGAGATAGTTGGATTATCATATAACAGCGTTGATTTTGCATTGAACCGAAAGCTATCTGATATAGAAATAGAGGATTTGATCAAAGAATGTGAGGATATTCAGGCAGATGCGGCTTGTAGTGGCGGATATGAAGAAATGCAAAAAATAATAAGAGAAAAAGGCGAGCTTCATATATGGTGGGATTAATATTATAAATATTGGGGAGGCGATTTAAGTGGCTACATATGTTATTTCAGATATACACGGAATGTACAGTAAATTTATCGAGCTTTTGAATAAGATCAAGCTGAAGGATACGGACACTCTGTATATTCTGGGCGATGTTCTGGATAGGGGGCCAGATCCGATCAAAACATTGCTCAAGATAATGAGCATGCCAAATGTGATCAGCATGCTTGGCAATCATGAGGATATGGCGCTTGACTGTCTTAAGTTTTTTATGACTACTGAGATAACGGAGCAGTCGTTGGCTGGAGTATCTGAGGAGATGCTGGAGAATCTAGTAACCTGGCAGTATAATGGCAGCAAGACGACTATAGACGGGTTTCGGGCACTGGACAGAGCGAAGCAGCAAGAGGTCATTGACTTCATAGAGGATATGCCAGAGATAGAGGAGATATCGGTAGCTGGACAGAAATATCTACTTGTGCACGGCGGACTTGGGGACTTTTATCCGGGCAAACCTATCGAGGATTACACGATCGAGGAACTTATCTGGGCAAGGGCGGAGTATGATATTCAGTATTTTGATGACACTTATGTTGTTACAGGCCATACCCCAACACAGGGAATACCGGGTAATCCCAGACCTGGATACATATACAGACAGAATAATCATATCGCCATCGACTGCGGTGCGGTGAGAAGAAGCGGGCGGCTTGCGGCGATAAGGCTTGATGACGGCAAAGAATTTTACACAGGAGACTGATGTTCAAGAGAACAGGGAGGAGTGCTTATGAGGATATATTGTATGAGTGATATTCATGGCTGCATAGCTGAATTCGTGGATGCTTTAGCTTTGGTGTGGGATCACCTGGATGAGCCTGATACTATGCTTTGCCTGCTTGGGGACTATATTCATGGAGGTGCAGATGGTTATGCAGTCCTGGATAAGATAATGAATCTGCAGAAGAAATATGGTCCTGATAAGGTAGTTGCTCTTATGGGTAACCATGAGGAATTTGTTCTTCTGGGAGACTCGAGTATAAACCGGCTGATCGGTGTCTTTGATGACGATGCAGATGATGCCCGGGAATGTGATGATGACAGATATATAAGATGGATCGAGAATCTTCCGAGGTATTTTACAGAGGGCAACACGATATTTGTCCATGCTGGCATTGATGAGGAAGCCGGTGACATGTGGGAATGGGTGACCAGCGAGGACACTTATGTCAACAAGTATCCGGCGGAGACCGGGAAGATAGAAGGACTTGATATGAAGGTCGTAGCCGGACATGTAGGCACAGCAGAGATCTCCGGGGATCCCAGATTTCATGATATTTACTATGATGGCGAATCGCACTATTATATAGATGGAACCGTGCTGGACAGCGGCATAATTCCGGTCCTTCTAGTTGATACTGATGAGGACAAATATTACAAAGTCACAGAGTCTGGTGAATGGCTTGTACAACCATTTACTACTTAGTCCTTTCCCTTAAAATACAAAGGCGCACAGTTCCGTTGGGAGCTTGTGCGCCTTTGTACATTCATTTGCTGAGAACAATATAGCACGGCGGGAGTGAAAATCGAATCTAAGATATTGCAGTAAAGGTGGATATGTGCTACAATATCCGAAAAGTCGGAAGTGAAACGGGGGTACATTGTGAAGGTATATGAGAAGATATTTGCAAGGCTTGACGAACTGAATATGAGCCAATCAGAGCTTTCGAGAAGAACGGGGATTTCCACCAGCACGATAAATGACTGGAAAAAGAAGAAGATCAATCCACAGGCGGATAAGCTGATTGTTATCAGCAGGGCACTTGATATGTCATTGGCAGACCTGCTTGGCGATGATGGGGCTGAAAACATTGGTGTAGATTACAGTGCCGAGGAGAGATATCTGGTTGAGTGTTATCGCAGATCGGATGATCAGGTGAGAAGGCATATGCTCAGATATATGGAGCTCATTGACAATGCAGAGACAAAAGAGAACCGGACACCACAGAGAAATGTTGCCGTTATACAGGATGTGGATGGGAATAATATTGTAGTTATCAATGATATTATTTTTAAAGGAAAACGATCCATAACCTGGTCTGATGTTGAGAAATATCTGCGCCGATATGTGGGAGAGTTTTATTCTATAGCAGAGACTGGAGATATAGTTTATATTGGTACGGACCTGCCAGATGAGTATACAGGATCTAATTACACAAAACATATTAAAGGGACAGTGGCAAAAGCAAAGGCAAATGCGGCTCAGGCAATTCCGGAGATCATTGAAATAGCAACATCCAAAACAGCGGAAGAAAATAAAAAAGAGAAACATAGCCGTAATGCTAAAAATGGATGGTATAGATATGATACCAGATTTGCGTTACCGGTTTACGATGAAAGTGGTGAGGTTGAGCGGTACAATGTGTTTAATGCAAGATTATTGATCAGACATGCCGCTTCTGGGAAAATGTATCTGTACGATGTTTTAGAAATAAAAAAAGAAACGAGCAAGCCTTGTCAGGTGTAAAACCCTACCCAGTAGAAAACCCATTTCTTAATAAGTAAAGAATAAATCATGCTAAAGAAAAAGTCAACAGACATTTGAGGCGGAGGTTTCGGATTTGTAAATATTATTTATTTTAGCTTGAAGAGGCTGGAAAGGACATAGATTGAATTTACAGGAGACATTAAAACACTATTTTGGATATGACAGTCTGAGAGCAGGGCAGCAGGAGCTTATAGATGGAATACTTGCAGGCAGGGATGTACTTGGAATCATGCCAACCGGAGCGGGTAAGTCGCTGTGTTATCAGCTCCCTGCACTCATGATGGGTGCTTCCGGTAAGGGCATAACGATAGTTATCTCACCGCTAATATCACTTATGGTAGATCAGGTTAAGGCACTGAATCAGGCGGGAGTTCACGCTGCGTATATCAATAGTACATTGACAGAAGGACAGATCAGAAAAGCTTTGGAATATGCCGGACAGGGCAGATATACACTCATGTATGTTACCCCGGAGAGACTTGGCACTGCGCAGTTTCTGGATTTTGCCGGCAAGGCAAGTCTTGCAATGGTGACAGTTGATGAGGCTCATTGCATATCCCAGTGGGGACAGGATTTCAGACCAAGCTATCTGGAAATAGCGGATTTTATAGATAAGCTGACAGTGCGCCCTGTTGTGAGTGCGTTTACCGCTACAGCAACAGATATAGTAAGGCGGGATATCGTCCAGAATCTTAGACTTGAATCTCCTGTCACGATTGTCACAGGATTTGACAGACCGAATCTGTTCTTCAAGGTTGTGAACAGGAAAGGCGGACGTGAGACGGACAACAGTGTATTGACCTATGTCAAGAGACATGAGGGAGAGAGCGGGATCATATATTGTGCTACCAAGAAGAATGTGGAGAAGGTACACGAATTGTTGGTGGCACATGGAATATCTGCCGGTCGGTATCATGCCGGATTATCGATGGAGGAGCGCAAGAGGAGTCAGGAGGATTTTACATATGACAGGCTCAGTGTGATGGTGGCGACAAATGCATTTGGCATGGGTATTGATAAGTCAAATGTGAGGTATGTGCTTCATTATAATATGCCGCAGAGCCTTGAGTATTACTATCAGGAGGCTGGAAGAGCCGGACGTGATGGTGAGGAAGCGGAGTGCGTACTGTTCTTCTCAAAGCAGGATATCATGATAAACAAGCGTTTGCTGGAACATAAGGTTAGTTCTGCGAATGCAGGCATAGACGATGATGAACTGCGGGCAAATGACCAGCGGAAGCTGAATCAAATGATACGTTATTGTGAAACGGATCAGTGCCTGAGACAGTATATACTGAGGTATTTTGGAGATGAAAGCCCTTGCACATGTGACAAATGCAGTAATTGTGTTGTGACGGAGGAAGAGACTGAGCAGTCATACATAACTGACAAAAGTGCTGTGAAAAAGATGGCGGTGATGGCTGATCTGACAGATGAGGGAATGGAACTGTTTGAACTTCTCCGGGCTGGACGCCTGGAGCTTGCAAGGAAGCAGAATGTGCCGCCATTTATCATTTGTTCGGATAAGACTCTCAAGGATATGTGCATTAAGTTGCCGAGAAACAGTGAGGATATGAAGAACGTATATGGTATGGGAGTGCAGAAGACGGAGAGTTATGGAGAGACATTTGCAGAGATTATAGACGAATTCTGCCTTGCACATACGGAATATGTGGAGAGCATGAAAGCGGAAGCTTTGGATTCTGACAATCCTGGTGACTTAGGGACACAAGGAGTGGAATCGGAAAAGCAGCGCAGAAAAGAGAAAACAGTCAGGAAGAAAGAGTTCTATATTGATCCGAACATGCTTGATGATGTGGAGATCGGCGATGAATGTATTGTTTCTGAGCTGGCGAATCGTATAAATGAACTGAATCAGAAACAGGGAATCACAGGCATGAAAAAGCTGACAGCAGCATTTATCAATGGTCTGCTACAGCAAAATGGCTACATTGAAGAACTGGACATGGATGATGGCAGCAAGACTAAGCGGGTTACCTCAAAAGGGGCGGAGATTGGAATTCGTGAGGAAGAGCGGAAAGCGAAGTTTGGCAGAAGATACTATGCAATCACACATAGTAGGGAGAGCCAGAAGGTGATAATAACTCTGCTTAAGGAGTATTTTTCACAGGATACGGTGAGGGAATAGTGGAGTGAGAAAAATATTATTCATCTTAAAGGGATCGAAATCGATACGTTTAAAAAGAAAGTGATAGATTACTTTATGATTAACAATAGATTGACAATAATGAGGTATGAAGATAATGGTATTTGAAACTATATACAGTTTGTATGAAAAAGAAGTAGTAAACGAGATTAAGAAATTAAAAACGGATGAAGAAATAAAATTTATTGAAAGAAAAGGAATTATACGAGATATTGTGTTGAAAAGGTTGGCAAAAGCATTAAGTGTGGCTGTATACAGAAATGGAAAGATAGAGGATGTACATGCGGGGGAATGCGAAGGGGAAAACTATTTTAGAGGTATACCGGATAGTTGTATGAAAGCAATTAATATTGATGTTTGTAATAAAATATATACGATGTTAAAACTATTGCTTAGTACAGATGAGGATGATTTTAAGATAGCTAATGCAGTTCTAAGATTCTCAGAGATGTGTGCGTCAGATTGGAATGAACCAGAACTGGATGATAGTATATACAATAAAGAACTGCTTGATTTGTTGTAATCATTTTTAGAAAGAGGATCAGACATATGAAGATAATAAATGCAACACCAAAAGACAAAGAAGAGCTGCTCTCACTTTATCACGCCATGATAGGTGGACCGTGTGAGTGGAGTGAGAACTATCCGGACGAGAATACCATAGCATTTGATCTGAAGAACGAGGATCTGTTTGTTATGAAGAATGACAAAGAAGAGATTGTGGCCACAATATCCATAGATCACGACGATGCTGTTGAGGCACTTACGTGCTGGAGAGCAGATCTGGCTCCATCGGGAGAACTTTCAAGGCTGTGCGTCAGGAAGGATATGCAGGGACAGGGAATTGCGAAGACTATGATGAACTATGCCTGTGATGTCCTGAAAAGCAGAGGCATGAAGGGCGTTCATATACTTGTCAGAGAAGGACATGTGGTGGCGCTTTCGACATACGCCAAGATTGGCTTTGAAACGGTTGGAGAGTGTGATCTTTTTGATAAGCATTTCGTATGTATGGAACGGGGATTCTAAAGATGTAGATATTGCAAGTTATAGGATGCAGCTGCAGCTATATTGTAATATAATGGGGGTGTATTGTTTGATGAGTTATAGAGATGAGACATTTCTATTATATAAGAATGACGAGTGGAGGTGCACAGAATGATAATTACAATAGGCAGAGAGTGTGGATGTGACGGCGATGAGGTGGCAGCAAGACTTGCCTCAAAATATGGTATAGCCTGTTACACAAAGAAAGAGATAATAAGGCTGGCAAAGGAGAAGGGTGTGTATGACAAATATCCGTTTTTCTTTGGAGAGAAGGCTATAGATTCTATGATGCAGTCGGTGTCAGATGACTTTGTCGTGAAGAGAAGAAAGACCCCGGAGGATGTACTTGAGAGATTGCTTGACGGACAGGATGGCGTTGTAGTGGGAAGAGCCTCGGACTTTGCATTCAAGAACAGGAACGATGCAGTGAGAATATTCCTGTGCGGAGATAAAGACAGCAGAATAAAGAGGATAATGGACAAGCATGGCATATCAGAATCAAAGGCAAAGAGTCTTGTGGAGGAGACTGATGCCAAGCGAAGAAGCTATCATGACTATTACTCAGGAGAGAACTGGGGATATTCAGGACATTATGACCTGTGCCTTGATGAGGCGAAGCTCGGCGTGGACGGCGTCGTGGAGATGGTTTCAGCGTATATGAAGGTGATAGGCAGAAATTAGAATTGAGCTTGGCGGAAGATATATGGTATGAGCTGGATTGACAGGCTTTAGGCATTACTTGAAAGGTGTAGATATGGGGAAAAATACAACAGGAAAATACAGTCTTCTGGTACCGGATGGTGAGTATTCATTTAGGGCACTGAGCCCTGTGGTCATGCATGACCTTGGGCTTGATATGATATGCAGACAACTGTCGGCAAATGAGTCCGAGCAAAATTATATAATGGGAGTTATGTCACGGATATATGCAGATCCATCTGTTACAAAGTACAGAGGTGGTGTGTTTGACGACATAATTGGAAATAAAAAACTCAGAGACGACATGATGGAGATTCTTGGGAAGATAAGCTTTCTCAAGGATTACGGCAGCTTTAAACGCGATTATGATGAGAATTCAGGTATATGGGATCTTATGCACAGACTTGATGAGATCGGCGATTATATAGAATGTGTGGATTCGTTATATTCCTGCCTGAAAGATCAGAATTTGCACTCGGAGGGATTTACAGGTCTTAAGGAGTATGTTCAGAACATATATGAGGACAATGGATTCAGTGAGCTGAAGAGGGATATAGCAGAACTTAAAAAGGTTAGTGGCGAGGTTCGAAGTATAACTATAGGAATTAATCTGAACAGCAGATATGAGGCTGATGGCGTTGGCTTAATATCTGTAAATAGTAAGCAATTTACGAGGGGCGGTGTGCTGAGCAATTTCTACGGCCATTTGATGTCAAGAGATAAGATAAGTGACAACCTCGACGCTAAGAGTGACTTCAGATTTCAGCCGTTAGATGCGGTAAATGAAGCATTATCCAAATTCCAGCAGGAACTTCAGGGAAGAGTGGTAACTGGAGGTGCAAATAACTTGGCGGCAGGAATGGTTGGTATTCCTGATTCTGACAAATCCAAAGATATTACGCGGTATACAGACAGGGTAGTCACCAAGCTCATAACAAGAATTGTCAAGAGGATGAGGGAGACGTTAAATAAGTATGTGTCGATTACCATAACTGATATGACGGATCTCATACCTGAGCTCACTTACTATATAAGATGGGCTGAGTACATAGAAAAACTGCAGAAACGCGGCGCAGCATTTTCCAAGGCAAAGGTTGTGAACTCTGCATATCAGCCGAACGCAGATATTTCCGAGGAGGACGATTCAAAGAGCAGATATTATATGAAGGCTCGTGGCATATACAATATCAAGCTTGCGGCATTTGACACGGAGGAGTCGGAGCACATAGTGACCAATGATCTGGACTTTGACAGTGACCACAGGGTGTATATCCTTACAGGAGCCAACAGAGGTGGCAAGACGACTATAACCCAGACGATAGGTCAGCTTTTTGTGCTGGCTCAGGGCGGTATATATATCCCGGGTGATGAATTTGAATTTGCTCCGGTGGACTGCGTATTCACGCATTTCCCTGCTGACGAGGACAAGACCCTGGATCTTGGAAGACTTGGTGAGGAGTGCAAGAGGTTTAAAGAGATATTTGACGGTGCGGGTGACGGCAGCCTGATACTTCTAAATGAGACATTTTCAACCACATCATTTGAGGAGGGCTATTATATAGCCAGGGATTCCGTGAGAGCTATTCTGACAAAGGGAACGAGAACGATATACAACACGCATATGCATAAACTGGGTTTTGATGTGGATGCAATGAATGAGGGACGAGCAGTGGGAGCGGGAAAGGCTTACTCACTGGTCGTACATAATGAAGGTGCTAAGAGATCATACAAGATAGAGATAACGCCACCTGCTGGTAAATCATATGCCAGTGACATAGCGGAGAAATATGGTGTTACATATGACATGCTGGTGAATAAAGAAAAATAGTTGGCTGTATGCACTGCTTGCGGATGATATTACAGACGATATGTGGGCAGTTTAGAGTCATATAATACGAATTGTCTACAGTGAAGATATTGGAGGGTATAGGATGACAGAAAAGCATACAGACAAGAGAACAGTACTTATAGTGGATGATGACGCTGATCTGTCTATGCTGATACAGGATATGCTGGAGGACAACGGCTATGCTTTTCTGTACGCAGCCAGCATAGACGATGCATATGAAGTGCTGACAGATAACAAATGTGATCTCATACTTCTGGATATCAATCTTCCCGATGGTACAGGTTTCTCATTCTGTAAAGAACTCAGGCATACTTCGCAGGTGCCAATCATATTTGCAAGTGCAAGGACGAGTGAGGATGACAAGGTGAATGGCCTTGATATGGGTGGAGATGACTATATCGCAAAGCCGTATTCACTGAAAGAGCTTATGTCTCGTATCCGTTCGATACTCAGGAGAACTTATGGTGTTGATGACAATAAGTCTGAGATGTTGACCCTGAACACAGACGGGAACGAGATAGAGATCAACAGGCACGCACGGACTGTGAGCAGAAACAAAAGTAATGTGGATATGAAGCCGAAGGAATTTGACCTGCTTGTATACATGGCGGAGAACAGAGGCAGGGTATTGACCAAGGAACAGATCATGAGTGCCGTGTGGGGGTTGTACAGCGATGTGGAGCCATCCACGGTTGCGGTGCATGTAAGGTGGCTCAGGGAAAAGCTTGAGACAGATCCTTCACATCCGCAGCTTATCCGTACGGTATGGGGAACGGGATATGTGCTGGGAGATAGTGAATAGACAAAGACAGTGAGAATAATATGAGCTTGTAAGGTGGATGTCCACTTGGCAGCTATAGGGAGTTTATATGAAGCGACATTCAGTAAGAAGCAATATAATAAAAATGCTGATCGTGTTCATGTGCGCTATAACCATAGTTTTTGGTTGGCTGTTCTACAGGGAGAAGCAGGACGAGACACGGCGGATAAAAGATGATGAATATGGGCAGTATATAGTGGAACTGAATGAAGTGAAACAACTGTATGATTCGGGATCCACAGATGCTGACGAAAAGCTTGACGCTGTAATGAATGAACTCAGGGAACAAAAGATAGATACCGGCAAGTCAGGACTTAGGAATATAGTGATCATGTATATCGTTGTCTTGTGTGTTGTGATTGTATTATTCCTGTACATATACGTGTGTGTTCTCAGGCCATTTGACGAGCTGGAGGATTATGCATCACATCTGGCAGCAGGGGATATGGACACCGAACTTAAGTACAGACGGGTAAATATGTTCGGAAGCTTCACGTGGGCATTTGACCATATGAGAACGGAGATAGTGCATGCAAGGTGTAGAGAGCAGGAAGCGATAGAGAACAACAAGACAGTTATAGCCACGTTGTCACATGATATAAAGACTCCGATCGCATCCATAAGAGGATATGCGGAGGCATTGGTCATGAATATGGATGCCACCCAGGAGCGCAGGGAGAGGTATGCGTCGGTCATCATGAAGAAATGTGATGAGGTGACGTCCATAACGAATGACATGTTTATTCATTCCCTGCATGATCTGGACAGACTGGTGGTGAAGAGTGATGAGGTTGAGATAAAACCTCTGCTGGAACAGATTCTGTCAGATATAGGACTTGGTATGAATATCGTGGTGAATGGAGATATAACCGAGGCAGTGCTTGAGCATTCAGATTCGGGAAGAGTGGTTCAGGTGATAGAGAATATCTTGTCCAATGCGGCAAAGTATGCCAGAGACACAGAGATAAGTATTGTTACGGAATGTATATCGCCCGAAAAACTTCCAAGGAATGTCCATGTGGGCGGCGCTGATATGGTATACAGTCTGTCCATAAAGGATCATGGAACAGGAATTCCGGATAAGGATATGCCGTTCATATATGAGAAGTTTTATCGAGGGGAAAACTCCGGTGATGAACCTGGAGCGGGCCTTGGACTATTTATTGTCCATTATCTCATGGACAGAATGGGCGGAGATGTGGAACTTGTAAATCATGCTGATGGCCTGGAGGCAGTGTTATATTTTGCAGCAAGAAAGGTTTGTTAAGGACTTGTTAATAAATAGGGTGATATGGTTGTAGCACGGTGGCGAGGTGAAGATCTGTAGAGGATGTCTGAATGCCCCCGTGCTACAACTATAAAAAGGAGAGAAAAATGGCAGATATAATTCTTCAGGCAAGAGACCTTTGCAAAAGCTTTTCCAGTGAGGGCGTGCAGAATCATGTGCTCAACAACATGGATCTGGATATCTATAAGGGAGATTTTACAGTCATCATGGGAGCGTCAGGCTCGGGAAAATCCACACTGCTTTACAGTCTGTCTGGGATGGACAGACCGACTTCGGGAAAGGTCATATATGATGGAGCGGATATAACAGAATATAATGAGAAGCGCATGGCAGAACTCAGGGTGTATGAGTTTGGATTTGTGTTTCAGCAGATACATCTTGTTAGTAACCTCAGCATTAGAGAGAACATACTTGTGCCGGGTTATATGAATAAGGATACGAGAACAAAAGAGACTGAAAACAGGGCTGATGAACTCATAAAAAAGATGAATATAGAAAGTGCTGCTGACCGACTTCCTGCACAGGTGTCCGGCGGAGAGGCACAGAGGGGTGCTATTGCCAGAGCGGTCATCAACAGTCCGGGTATCCTTTTCGCGGATGAGCCGACAGGCGCATTAAACCGCAGAAATACCCAGGATGTGCTGGACCTTCTCACCGAGCTCAACGTGGAGGGACAGAGCATACTCATGGTTACCCACGATGTGAGGGCTGCTATCAGGGCGAACAGGATCATCTACATAGAGGACGGAAGGATCATAGGTGAGCTGAAGCTGTCGCAATATATTGAAGAAGATCGCAAGAGCCGTGAGAGCCAGATAGATGCATGGCTTGGTTCCATGCAGTGGTAGGAGGTAAAGGATGAGATATATCATGATGGTGCTTCGAGGAAATATGAGAAGAAACAAGGGCGTGCATATAAGTGTGTTCGTGCTCATGCTTATCATTTCTCTGGCATTCTGTTCAGTGCTTTCTTACTACACGAATTCCATAAGGCATGATTCGGAAGCTATGGAAGAGGTTGGTTATGGAGGTATGCTTGCCGCACTTTATGGGGAGAACAGGCTGGATGCCTATGGAACAAGTGCAGACAAGATAATAAAGAATATTGGCAAATGTGGTGCGGTGCAGGAAGTGAAAGCAGCAGATGTTGTATATCTGCTGCTTAAGGACTGCAATGGAAAAGGCGGAAACAGCAGCTTCGTTTTGAATGATACAGACAGCGTGCTCACATATGATCAGTATGATGTGGATAACAAAATGACAGATCGCCGGCTTGAAAAAGGTGAGGTAAGTGTGCCGTTCAGTTTCATAGGTATGTATGACTGCAAGATTGGTGATACAGTCGAGCTGGGCAATGATAACGGTTCTTATACCTTCAAAGTTGCGTCATTTTTCGAGGATCCATATATGGGATCTTCGGTCATGGGAATAAAGACGATATTGATCTCAGATGAGGATTTTGTGGATTTCAAGGCAAAGGCTGCGGAAGATCATAGAAGCAGACTGGAAGATGACAAGAGATCCTTTGAATTGTCAAAGCTTATCATAATAGATAAAAAGCCGGGCCTGGACCTCACGGAGATGGAGTTTGAGAGAGAACTGAATAATGTGAGTGATTTCGCGTCATATTGCTGGATAACTTTATCAAAGGAGCAGGCGGGAAATTACATGCTTCTTATGACAAAGGTATTCTCCGCGGTGCTGCTTATATTTGTTGTGCTGCTTCTGGTGGCGGCTATGATAGTTCTAGGACACAACATCGGCAGCAGCATAGAGATGGATTTTGTTAACATAGGAATACTCAAAGCGGTCGGAATGACAAATGCATCGGTGAAGCTGGCGTTGCTTGCCGGGTATATGTGCACTGTGGCGGCTGGACTGTTTGCTGGAATACCACTGGCCATTCCGATACTAAAAATTATAAATGGTGCCACAAGATCTTCTTCAGGACTTGAAGTTCCGTTTGATATTAATGTAGGACTTGTGCTGTGTGTCATATTGGCGATACTGCTTCTGGTAGCAGCATTTATCATGTTGAAGACAAGGAGAATATCCGAGGCCACACCTATAAAGGCGATAAGAGGTGGACGGGGCAGTGTGCATTTCTCAAGCGTTCTGAAGCTTCCGGTCTCAGGCAAGAAACTTGGTGTGAGTCTTGCATACAGACAGTTTATATCTGAGAAGAAACAGTATGCCGCAGCCATCATAGTGACTGCTATACTTGCCATGTTCATGATACTTATGAACGATATGATGCGCTGGTTTAATTCACAGAATATGCTGGTGGATATGTTTTCAGTCACGAAGTATGACCTGACTGCTTCGTTTGTCGATGAGGATACGCAGAAGGATATAGAGAATGTTATATCAGAACACACAGCGTATAGAAAATATCAAATGTTCAGCGAGTACCTTCTGTTCGATGATGTGCAGATGTATTGTTATATAGTGGAGGACCCTGATATGCTCAACACGATAAGAAAGGGAAGAACCTGCACATATGACAATGAAGTGCTGATAACCCAGTATGTGGCTGATGGATTTCACATGAACGTAGGTGACACAGTCACAGTCAAGCGCGGCGGCGTGGCAAGGAAGATGGTGATATCCGGCATATACGATTCGGCAAATGATATGGGCAAGAACTTTGCAATTAGTAAGGCTGCATATAGTAAGTTTGCCCACGAAGAGACCGTAAGTGAGTCTGGTGTCAGTGGAGCTGCCAAAAGCAGTTCAGATGAAGAGGAATGGAGCGGCAAAGGAATATGTTATGATCTTGACAATACTGATGAATGTGATGCGATAATCCAGGAGATAGATAAGAGATATGGCGATAATCAGGGCATCACGTATTCAATACATTCAGCAAAGGATGATTTTGAAGGAGTGGCGGGTACAGTCAACATTGCAATACAGGGACTCACATTGCTCACATATATGTTGGGGGCTGTATTCGTGATAGTCACGGTCATAATCGTGTGTGGCAAGGTTCTCATGCGTGAGCAGAAGGATATCGGAATATACAAGGCACTTGGATTTACATCCTTCAGACTCAGATGCCAGCTTGCGGTCCGCTTTATCGTGACGGCAGTTGCGGGTTCGCTGCTTGGTATAGTTCTGGCACTTATCGTCAGCAAGCCATTCTTCAAGGCAGGATTTGAATCATTTGGAATATACAGTTTTAATTTAAGTACAAGCGTGATATCACTGGTTATACCATTGGTATTTATGAGCGTGTTATTCTCTGTGGTAGCATTTATCAGAGCGGGGAACATCAGAAAGGTTCAGCCGCAGGTGCTCATCGCAGATCAGTAGAAGTATATAGGAGAGTGGAACTATGTATACAATGTCAGTAGACAAGGTGGGTATATATAATGGATAAGTTGATCATATATCTGATATGTATAAATATACTGGGAGCTGTCCTTGATGGAGTGACGGCTGCGAGACGCAGGAGAACAAGCCATAAGGCGCTCAGTGTTCTGCTGGGGATCATAGCCATTGCCGGTGGTGCCCCTGGCATGATAATAGCATTTGCGTTGTGTGACAGGACTGCATCCAAGACGAATATGATGCTGAGGGTGTTCACAGTGTGCGTGTGTGTGATAGAGCTTGCGGTGTTTATGACTTGGAATCTTAGACCTGCGGGCAAATGGAACTTTGCATTCTGGGATGTGTTTGTGGAATACAGATGGACACTTTGGTTCGTTGCGGCAATGAGTGTTATAACATTTGTCATGTTCGGAATTGACAAATACAGAGCGGTCAAGGGAGGATACAGGATACCTATAGCTGTCCTGCTCGGCATGGCATTTGCCGGGGGAAGCATCGGTGCATTGCTTGGAATGCTGGTGTTCAGGCACAAGATAAGGAAGAATTATTTCTCGGTTGGAGTGCCACTTATACTTGTAATGCAGGTGGTGCTTTTGATGTGTGTGGTTAATCTGCTGTAGGATCCGCAAATATCCCCAGTTCAGGCGGATAGTTGGTAAATGCAAAGAATGCAACCGCGAGAATTGCCAGGATAGTCATGGAAACGTAGTCGTTTATGCACATTTGCCTGGATTCTAATCTGTTTTCGGTGTGCAATGCATATACAACCCCGGCGAAATAAAGTGAGATATTCAGAAACTCATAATTCCTGCCCAGTATGCCATTTAGTGTGTAGAAAATGACCACAATGAATGCCATACCTGACAGGATACCGACAGTCCTTGCTGGAAGATAATGTTCCGGCAAGGGCTTATCTTTTATATGAGCCCAGAGAGATTCAATCATTGTCAGCAGGAGCATTGGAAAGAATATAAGTTTCAGGTGTTCCCAGGTTGACTCGTTCACTGCTGAGAATAGTCCGACAGCGGGATTGTCTCCCGACCATTCGTAGGTGAAGTGTAGCAGGACTCCAAGAATCGAAATGAAGATAAAGCGGAAAAGGTTGAGTCTGGTTTTTGCTTGCATTAAGGACCCTCCAACGAAACAGGTGCTATATTATATAGTGTATGATGAATTGGGCATAAAATATGTAAATCTGATAAAAATCCTTGTCTTGGAGCAGGCTCTATATGTTATCTTTAACCCTCAGGTAGATTTCTTACTCGCCGCATCTGTGCTAAACTATAGGTAGCGATATAATAAAGAAACGGAATTGCAAGAAAGGAGAACTGCCCATGCGTTTGATCCATTTATCTGATCTTCACATAGGAAAGCGTGTAAATGAATTTTCTATGTTGGAGGATCAGGAGTATATATTAAAAGAAATACTGTGCATCATAGATGATGAGCAGCCGGATGGAGTCATCATAGCCGGGGATGTATATGATAAGTCTGTGCCGAGCGAGGAGGCGGTGAAACTGCTGGACAGCTTCCTGACTTCGCTTGCAAAGAGAAAGCTGCAAGTATATATCATCAGCGGCAACCATGATTCGGCGGCCAAGCTGGCATTTGCATCAAGTCTGATTGATCTCAGTGGAATCCATATATCGCCGGTATATGATTCGGCACAGATAGCCATGATGGGAGATGGGCTGGTCAGACCATATAAGCTGGAGGATGGAAAAGGACAGATGGTGAACATATACATGCTGCCATTTGTGAAGCCGGCAATGGTCAGAGCGGTATTCCCTGATGAGGCGGATGATATAAAGGATTACACGGATGCCTGCCGTGTGGCGGTGGAGCACATGGATGTTGATGAGAAGGTTACAAATATCCTTGTGGCCCACCAGTTCGTGACCGGGGCTGTGCGCTCGGAGTCGGAGGAGAATGTGGGCGGTCTGGACAATGTGGATGTGTCGGTATTTGACTCATTTGACTATGTGGCGCTGGGGCATATACATGGGTCGCAGAAGGTGGGCAGGGAGACTGTCAGATACTGTGGAACACCGCTTAAGTATTCACTTTCGGAGGCTAACCACACCAAATCGGTGACAGTTGTTGACATCCCTGAGAACAAGAAAATAGAGATAAGGACAGTTCCTCTTGTTCCGATGCATGAGCTACGCGAGGTAAAGGGAACATTTGACGAGCTGATGGACAGGCGTAACTACGATGGAACCGCAGTGGATGATTATCTGTATGTGGTGCTCACGGATGAGGATGACGTGCCGGATGCTTTGGGAAAACTCAGAACGGTCTATCCAAATGTGATGAAGCTTGGATACGACAACACCCGAACCCGTGTGACACAGACGATAGACGATGGCGCTGTGCTTGAAGGGAAAAAGCCTATAGATCTGTTTGGAGAGTTGTATGAGAAGCAGAACAACCAGGAAATGAGCGATGAACAGAGGAGTTTTGTTCAGGATATTATAGACTCTGTATGGAGAGAGGAGCGCTTATGAGACCACTTAATCTTACGATGTCGGCATTTGGACCATATGCGGGAGTCCAGATGCTTGACATGGCCCAGCTTGGGGCTGAAGGCTTGTATCTTGTGACTGGGGATACAGGTGCGGGAAAGACCACGATATTCGATGCCATCTGTTATGCGCTGTATGATGAGCCGAGCGGAGCGAGCCGTGATGCGAGGATGATGAGATCAACGTATGCCGATGTGGACACAGATACCTACGTTGAACTGACATTTGATCATATGGGGAAGACTTACAGAGTTAAAAGAAATCCTTCCTATGAGAGACGTAAGAAAAAAGGTGAAGGAACTACCCTGCAGGATGCGGCTGCAGAACTGTATCTGCCGAATGACTCGGTCATCTCCAACAGAACGAAGGTAAATTCATATCTTCAGGAATTGTTGGGTGTGGACAGAGAGCAGTTTTCGCAGATATCCATGCTTGCACAGGGGGAGTTCAAGGAACTGTTAGTGGCTGAATCTGGTGACAGGCAGAAGATATTCAGCAAACTTTTTCACACATCAAGGTATTTTGTTCTGCAGAAACGACTTCAGGATGAGACGAGAAAGCTTCAGAGTGAACGGGACGATATGAAGAAGAGTATAGAGCAGTATATATCCGGGATAGTCTTCGGAGAGGATGACCCGCTGGGGATTGGTGTCCAGAAAGCAAAGGACGGCCAGATGCCAATTGATGAGGTGATCACACTCATCGGAAAGCTTATTGTAACGGAGAGGGCAAGAACAGATTCATATGAAAAGCAGATCGGTACACTTGAGACCCGGGTCGGGGAACTTGACACGCTGATAGGCAAGGCACAGCAGACAGAGAAAGCCAGAGTGCAGCTTGAAAAGGCACATTTGGAGCTTGCAAATGTACAGAATGACAGAACTGCTGCTGAGGCAGAGTTAAACAGGACAAAGGAAGCGCGCCCAGAAACGGAAGAGCTCCAAAGGCAGGCAGCAGTTATAAATAACGAGCTTCCAAACTATGAGAAACTGGACGAGAAGCGAAAAAATATTGCAGACGAGGAACAGCTCCTGCAAAGGCAAAATGAACAGGCAGAGAAGGGCAGAATGCTTGTGACAGACAAACAGGAGAGCATAGAAAAGCTGAGACTGGAACAGACACAGCTTGCGGATGCGGGGGAGAAAATAGTTGCAATCACGGCATCGAGGGAGAAGATGGCTGACGCTGTTGACTATCTGAATGGCATAAGCAGACTGCTCATGGAATACAGCAGAAGAAAGCAGGCGGTGGACAAAGCACAGAAGCAGTATCTGTTTGATAATGAGATGTATACCAGAAAGCAGGATATGTATGAGCATATGAGCACACTCTACAGGAATGCCCAGGCGGGGATCCTAGCAAAGGATCTGAAGGAGGGACAGGCGTGCCCTGTGTGTGGTGCGACGGAGCACAAACTCCTTGCATTGCTGCCAAAGGAGGCTCCGACAGATGCGCAGTTAGAGGACGCGAAGAAGGATGCGGACGGAGCACGCGACAGGGCAAATGCCAGCGCTACGGATGCAAAGGTAAAGCTTGCCAGTGTCACTGAGATCAGAAACAGCATCACTGAGCAGGCCAGGAAGAAATTTGACACTCCGGAGGATATAGACGGTCTGCCGGAAAAGGTTGAGAAGAATATAGGATATTACGATGAGAAGATTGCCGATACTGACAGACAGATCGAGGCTGAACGCAAAAGGGTCAGCAGAAGGGATGAGCTTGCTGCAAAACTTCCTCAGGAGGAAGAAGCATTTGCCGGGATGCAGGTGAAGCTGGCGGAGCTTGAGAGAAATATATCGGCGCTCACGGCAAAGGTTGTCTCAGACAGAGAACAGGCGACAGAACTGGCCGCGGGGCTCAGATTCAGGAATCGGAGTGAGGCGGAAACGCAGATGAACGAGATTCTTGGCAGAGCAAAGAAACTGCAGGATTCATTTGACGCCGCTGAGAAGAGATATAATGCTGTGATCCAGAATATTAAGACGCTGGAGGGGCAGATAAAGGCTCTGACAGACACGCTGGAATCAGCAGAGAAGCTCGAACTTGCCAAGCTTGAGGAAGATAAAACTGCAGTGAGAGATGAGCTGGGAAGGATCAGGCTTCTCATGCAGGATGGGAACAGCCGCATCCGTGCAAATGAAACGGCGATGGCGAATATAAGCAGAAAGTCCGATGAGCTTTTGGCAAAAGAGAAGAAATATGTAAGCGTGAAGTCGCTCTATGACACTGCCTCAGGAAATGTATCCGGCAAGAATAAGATAAACCTAGAGGCATACATACAGATGTCGTATTTTGACAGGATAATTCAGCGTGCAAATCTGAGATTCCTGAAGATGTCAGACGGTCAGTATGAGCTGGGGCGTGTGACGGACAGCAGTGACAAGAGAAGCCAGATCGGCCTTGACCTCTGTGTTGTGGATCATTACAACGGCAGCAGACGAGACGTTAAGTCTCTTTCTGGGGGCGAGTCATTTATGGCATCACTCTCCCTTGCACTTGGACTCTCCGATGAGGTGCAGGCTTCGGCTGGCGGCATACAGATAGATACGATGTTTGTGGATGAGGGCTTTGGATCCCTTGATACAGAAAAGACTCTGCCACAGGCATACAAAGCGCTGGTCAGCGTGACCGAGGGACGCAAACTGGTGGGAATAATATCGCACGTGACTGAACTCAAGGAGAAGATTGACAAGCAGATCGTGGTGGAAAAGGACAGAACTGGCAGGGCGAAGGCCCGGCTGGTGGTGTAGGAATTTTAGTCATCCGAGTATTGGGCTAAAATGTGCTCAAGTTTATTAAAGTCTACACATCTTTTGGTAAGGTTGCGATTTTTGTCGGGAAAATCAGTTATGAGAGAGTGGACTTTATTGGCCCTGTTGATTATGGTATCGGAATGATCCCGACACCAGGATAATTGCTTCTGCATAAGAATCTTTCGTTTTGTTTTATCTGGGGTATCGTGAGGGTTTAATTTCAGATTGACCTTAGATATAACTGAGTTGTTAACTGGAATCATATTGTTTGGATTGAGAATTCCTATGATTTTAGAAGAATACTCAGGATGCCTGCTGTTGTGGTCAAATATTTTGATGAAATCAATCTGACTTTTCATATTTTCAAATTTCTTTTTTGGTGAGGTAAGGGGGATGCAATATTTCTGACCACCTATAAGAATGATTATTCCAAGAAATGGTCGTTTCTCCTTACCTACCTGAGGGGAGATTGACATTACGTTGTCATCTGCACGAGACAGATTTCTTATGTATTTTAAATCAATATAGTAAAAATTTAGGATATCCATTATCGCCTTTCTGAGAATATAAAAGAGCTGTGCTAAAATGCACAGCTCTTAAAAACCTTTTTGCATGGTAGGGCTCCCATAAAATTGTTCCATTTTGTATGGTAGAACATCCATATTAAAATTGTTCATTTGTTTTATATGGTAGAACACCCATCTCTTAAAGTTCCCATTTCGCATGGTAAGGTTACCATAATCATATCATACAAGAATTCTAACATTCAATAATGTTAGTGTCAATTAGAGCTGACTTATTTAGTAACTTATAGTGATCTGAGAATATCCTAAAAAGTGATCAATATCAAGTGTAATTACTGATATTTTATAAAACATTAATAAAAGTATACAAAGTGTAGAATAGTAGAAAAATGTTAGTTGTTTGCTTTACAAATCGGAGTTGATAAACAATAATGGTTCATGTATGAATGAATAAGGACGGTACACTATAATGGAACTTTTTGATATATGCGACGAACAGGGCAACCCTACCGGAGACATAGTGGAGAGGAGCGAGGCACATGCAAAAGGCATATGTCACAGGACTGCCCATATCTGGATAGCGAAGCAAGAGAATGGAAGGTATAAGGTTCTTCTGCAGAAGAGGTCGATGGATAAGGATTCTTTTCCCGGAAGGTATGACACTTCCTCTGCCGGACATATACAGGCGGGCGATGAACCGATGGAGTCGGCACTCAGGGAACTCGGAGAGGAGCTTGGCATCAAAGCTGAGGCCGCAGATCTTGATTTCGCGGGAACATTCAGGATCCGGTATGAGAAGGAATTTCATGGCAAAATGTTCAGGGACAACGAGGTGGCATTTGTGTTCGTGTATCAGAAACAGGTGGACATAGCAGATCTGACAATACAGAAGGAAGAGCTTGACGGCGTGTGCTGGTTTGATCTTGAGGACACTTATGAGGCATGTAAGAATCATGACCAGAAGTTCTGCGTGCCACTCGGCGGCCTTGAGACGGTGCGAAGATACCTGGATGGCAAATAGAGATAACTTTCAAAAATATGTTGCCAGACTAGTTAGTTTGTGCTAACATAACATATGTTATGGAAAACGACAAGCGCAGTGAAACGATAGAAAAACTGAAAAAAGCAGGTAAAGAGGAATTCTTTAAAAATGGTTACCAGAGGGCGAGCCTTAGAATGATATGCAATAGTGCGGGAGTTACCACCGGAGCCTTCTACTTTTCATTTGAGAGTAAGGAGGCATTGTTCAAGGCGATACTTGAACCGCTTGTGAACCAATATGAAGCCATGCTTGGAGAACTTATGAAGGGGGAGATTGAGAACCCCGCCACGGGCGTAGATGCAGATAAGATCATGATGCAATTCCTTCTGGCACACAGGGAAGAGGTAATGATTATCATGCATGGCGCTGACGGCAGCTGCTATGAGAATTATCACCAGAGGGTTGAGGAGTTCATGAGACATTCATTTGCGGCATATTACAGATCGCAGCTTGGATGCGAGCCGGATGAGACTTTGGTTCGCGTGCTGGCGAAGATGCGGCTTGAGGGAGCCATGGCGATACTGAACGAGGATGTAGATGTGGAGAAGAAAATGTATCTGACAGAAAAGATTGGCATTCATGCCACAGGCGGTACAGAAAAGTTGATAGAGAGTTTAAAGAAAGAGGTTCATCGATGATGAACCTCTTATTTTTATGAACATAACAAAACAAGACAAATGTTATATTTCATAAGGAGGGGCCCACGTAAGTGGGAGGATTCCTTGTGAAGCACGCAAACGCCGCGCGTAGCGCCTCTCATGCGTTTGCTCCATTATAAGGAGGGGCCCACGTAAGTGGGAGGATTCCGACAGAGGAAGCGCACTGATGTGCGCGCAGGTCATCAAGCTGCGCTTGACGACATGTTGTGAAGCACGCAAACGCCGCGCGCAGCGCCTCTCATGCGTTTGCATAATTAAAAAGCAGGAGGAAATGAGAAAATGGTTAGCACACAGAACAATACAGTAAGCAGATCAAATGTAGACATAACCGGAGTTCCAGAGACGATGCTCCAGACGCTTTATGCCAGGGCGAAGGAATCGAGAAAGCCGGATCATGTCATATATGACGGCAAGGCTATAGAGATAGTGGACAGTCTGGATTATGACTTTTCACTGGCGGACAAGGATCTGGCAATGGGAAGTGGAGTTATAGCGCGAACTATAGTTCTTGATAAGCTTGTATCAGAATACCTGAAAAAGCATAAGGGTGCTGTGGTTGTGAATATCGCCTGTGGTCTTGATACCCGTTGCTATAGAAATGAGGGTAAATATAAAGGCTGGTACAACATTGATCTCCCGGAGACCATGACTGTAAGGGCAAAGTTCCTGCAGGAGGACGGACCGGTGTACCAGATAGCGGAATCCGCCATGGACGACAAATGGGCAGACCTGGTAGAGTATGCAGGTGAACCTGTGCTGGTCATCATAGAGGGGCTTACGATGTATCTCACAGAAGCTGATGTGAAGAAAATATTCGACATAATAGACAGGAAATTTACTCATGCTACGGTGCTCGTAGAGACTATGGCTCCGTTCATGGCAAAGCATATTAAGGAGAAATCCATCCATGGAAGCCATGCCAGGTTTTCCTGGGGCGTGCCAAATGGAAAGAAGCTGGCGGAGATCATACCGAAATACAGATACATAGAACAGCACAGTCTTGTAGAAGGAATGGCTGAGTTCATACCGGTATATAAAGTCATTGGCAAAATACCATTTGTCAGCAATATATCAAACAAGATAGTAGTGATGGAAAAGTGATAAAAAAGAGTTGACATAAAGTTAAAAGCCATTTATGATACAGTAAAATGCAAATGACTTGCAAATTCAAAAAAGAGGAATATTATGGCGAGGGAGTATAAAACGAGAATAAGTCAGGCTATAGAGGCATTTGCTGCAGAGAGGCAGGACAGAGGGTTTTGCGCGGCTGATGTAAGTGTGTATTTGGATGAGAATGGCATAGATGCGAATACAACAACTGTATATCGCAATCTTGACCGCATGGTTACCCAGGACAAATTGATAAAGTATCAGAGTGCTGATGGTGGTTCAAGTATGTATAGAATGGAAAAGGTTGATCATAGTTGTCACGAACACCTTCATATGCAGTGTGTTAAGTGCGGAAGAGTCATACATATTGACCGCGATACCATGAATCACATAGCTAAAGGAGTTCAGGAGAGGTATGGATTTATGATCGACTGTGACAGATCGTCGATATGTGGTATTTGCAAAGATTGTCAGAGGCGTTGTGGAGTCGCTGTAGTCTAAACTAAACGTGATTGTTACAGATGGGATTGTATCGTTACGGTCACAACGAAAACTATATATCCCCAAATTCCTACAATGAAAAGGAGGTGTGCAGAATGAGTAAAAAGAGAATAATGTCATGGATTCTTATAGTGTTCTTTGTATCGGGAGTACTTTTCTCTTATGGCTATATTGCGCGCAATGTGGAGCATGACTGTACGGGGCAGGAATGTCCTATATGTATGCATTTGCAGCAGGCTGCACAGTTCCTTTCAAATATAAAGACAATGTCAACTACGCCAGTGTTCCTGGCGTTCTTAAGTGTGTTCACACTTGGAGTTGTATTGGTGTATACCCACGAGTATTGTACCGATACGCTCGTTTCCCTGAAGGTGGAATTGCTGAATTGATTTAAAGTACGGATATTGACTGAGAATTGCGTCTGGAAATACATCTAAAGATAAGGGCGAATACTTATTATTGGTGTTTTTTGATCTAGAGGCAGTTTATTAAATTTACCCAATTATAGGCATCAAAATATGCCTGTCAATTATATCAATCAATTCGGAGGTTTATTGATCATTATGAAAAATAGAATATTTGGCCTTATTATGGCATCGGTACTTACTGTTTCAGCATTTTGTGGCTGCGGAGCATCAATGACGGCAGCAGATTCTGATCAGAAAGGGGGCAGTGCGCCTGAAAATGCGGCAAATGCTGCGGTGTACAGCATTGTATGTACGACTTTTCCTCAGTATGACTGGATCCGCAATATTATAGGCGGTGATTCCGACAAGTTTCAGCTTACTATGCTGCTCGATCAGGGGATGGATCTTCACAGTTATCAGCCAACTGCAGAGGATATAGCAAAGATAGCTGACGCAGATATGTTTGTGTATGTTGGCGGTGAGTCTGATGGCTGGGTGGATAGTGCCCTGAAAGAAGCGACTAATAAGGATATGAAGGTTGTAAATATGCTTGACGCTTTGGGAACTGCAGTCAAAGAGGAAGAGGTAGTTCCAGGCATGCAGACAGAGGAAGAAGAGGAAGGAGAGGAAGGCCCGGAGTATGATGAACATGTATGGCTTTCACTCAAGAACGCAGTGGCGTTGACGAATGTGTTGGCGGATAATATCCAGGCACTTGATCCAGATAATAAATCTGATTACATGGAGAATGCAGGCAAATACGTTGATGAACTCAATGATCTTGATGGAAGGTACGAACTAACAGTTTCTAAGGGAAAACGTCAGGCAATTCTGTTTGGCGACAGATTCCCTTTCCGATATATGGTGGATGATTATGACCTTACTTACTATGCTGCATTTGTGGGATGCAGTGCTGAGTCGGAGGCAAGTTTTGAGACGATAACATTCCTTGCGCAGAAGGTGGATGAGTTAAAGCTTCCGGTTATTCTGACGATAGAGGGTGCAGATCACAGTATAGCAGAGTCGATAAAGAAGACAACAGATTCGAAAAATCAGGAGATCCTGACGATGAATTCCATGCAGTCTGTGACTGCAAAGACTGTAGCTGATGGTGAGACGTATCTGAACGTGATGGAAGATAACTTGAACGTACTTTCTCAGGCATTGAATTAATTGCTGAACAATAAAACAAATTTAGATTTATAGGAGAAAACAAATGTCATATATAACGTGCAAAGACCTGGCAGTGGGATATGATGGACGTGCAGTTGCGTCAGGCCTTAATTTCAGTATAGACAAGGGAGACTATCTCTGTATAGTTGGAGAGAACGGAGCGGGAAAGAGTACCTTGGTAAAAACTCTGCTTGGCCTGTTGAAGCCGGTTTCAGGAGAGATAAAGTTTGGCGATGGTTTGACATCGCGTGATATAGGCTATCTGCCGCAGCAGACACCTGTGCAGAAGGATTTCCCTGCGACTGTATGGGAGGTGGCTTTGTCGGGAACGCTGCCTAAGTGCGGGGCACGTCCTTTTTATGGCAGAAAGGAAAAGCAGCTTGCACAATCTCAGCTTGAACGACTTGGAATATGGGATATACGCAGGAAATGTTACAGGCATTTGTCGGGAGGACAGCAGCAGCGCGTCCTTCTGGCGAGAGCCCTGTGTGCAACTGAGAACCTTCTTCTGCTTGACGAACCGGTAACTGGCCTTGATCCTGTCGCAACGGCACAGTTCTATCAGATGATACAGCAGTTAAATGAAAATGGTGTGGCAGTGATCATGATATCACATGATCTGAGAGCAATAGATTGCGCCAGACATGTACTTCATATGCATCATGGAGGCTCGTTCTGGGCTAGCAGAGATGAATATAAGAACAGCAGATATTGGGATATCATTTCGGTAGAATATGAGAAAGGTGGTGGACAGAGTGCAGCTTGTTGATAAGTTAATTTACTATATGCAGTATCCATTTGTTAAGTATGCTCTTGTGGTTGGTATTCTTATAGCATTGTGTTCGTCGCTTTTCGGTGCAACATTGGTTTTGAAAAGATTTTCATTTATCGGCGATGGACTTTCGCATGTTGCATTTGGAGCAATGGCGGTAGGATCTGTTCTGAAACTGACAAATAACACGGTCATAGTGATGCCGGTGACTGTGGCTGCTGCAATTCTCATACTTATGTCGGGACAAAATGCGAAGCTTAAGGGAGATGCCGCGATAGCTATGATGTCTGTCGGTGCTTTAGCCGTAGGTTATCTGATAATGAATGTATTTTCCACGTCGGCAAATGTATCTGGCGACGTGTGCTCAACGTTGTTTGGTTCGACCTCAATACTTACATTGACAATGGGAGAAGTGAGGCTGTGTATAGTGATGTCAATATGTGTAATAGCGTTTTTCTGTTTGTTCTACAACAGGATATTTGCGGTCACATTTGATGAGAGCTTTACAAGAGCAATCGGGAAAAATGCAGGGGCATATAATCTGGCGCTGGCGGTGATAATCGCAGTGATAATAGTACTTGCAATGAATCTGGTGGGCTCCCTGCTCATCACGGCGCTTCTGGTATTCCCTGCACTTTCGGCAATGAGAGTTATGTATAGTTTCAGGTCAGTGGTATTATATTCGGCTGTATTGTCAGTTGTGGGAACTTTGACCGGCATGCTGGTATCCATATTATTTTCAACACCGGTAGGATCTACGATCGTTGCATGCGATATGGTTATATTTGCATTTAACAGTATAGCAGGGAAAGTGATGAGGAGATAAGAATATGTATATGAATAGAAATAGAAGAATGCATGGATGCAGACACAGATTTAAGCGATTGATTATGTCAATATTGGTGCTGAGTATGTTGCTGACTGTCACAGGCTGTGGTGGAGCATCTCAGACTGCGGGCAGTCGTTTGAACACACAGAATGCAGTGGATAAGGTGCTTAATCAGAAAACAGGCGATGGTGATGTGGAAAGCAAGTTGTCGGCGGGAGCCACAACAGAGACGACGATCACAACAGAGATGCAAACCACGACAGAGACAGAATCCGCATCTGTAACTGAGGCAACATCAGAACCTACATATGGGCAGGTCGTGAATGGAGACAGCTCAGTTATTGCACAATACAAGTCTGAGGGTGTGGATGTGGACCTCACTCTTATGGGAAAAGATCTTATATATGCAACTGTATATCAGATGATGTCAAAGCCTGAGGAATATGAGGGCAAGACGATAAGAATAGAAGGAAAGTATTATGCATCCTATTATCCGATAACAGACAAATATTATAATTACTGCCTTATAGCCGATGCTCTGGCATGCTGCAGTCAGGGACTTGAATTTGAACTCGGTGGAGATGCCGTATATCCAGATGATTACCCGGCGGACCAGAGTGAGGTGATCGTTACGGGAGTATTTGAAACCTACACAGAGGAGGCTGGACAGACATTTTATTACTGCAGGTTGAGAGATGCAGAATATCAACTGGTATCGACAGAGAATCAGTAGAGTATAAATTGCATAACATTTTTGGAATCCGGGCAGATCAAAGTGCCCGGATTTTTTGAGTAAAAAATATTCAGAATCAGGAGGCACATAGCTGCATCAAAACCAGGAATCACATAGAAAAATATGGCAAAATGACGCAAATATACTAAAAAGCATTAAAAATAGCTAAAAAATAATAAAATTACTTAAAAAAGAATTTGATATATTGTAAAAACTATGCTAATTTTGAATAAAGGTAAATATTCAGCTGCGCAGCAGCGAAAGAGCACGGGAACCGTGCGGTTTTGCGAATGTATGGTCGGCTGAATACATTAAAATACACAGAAGGGATGTGATGAAGTGAAAGAGAAATACAAAGGTGTACAAAAACTCACAGACAATCCGTTCCTCAACCTCTATCATATAGATGCGGTTGACACGGCTGGAAAAGACTTCAATTATTACTTTGCTTCAAGGAATAAAGAGAACGACATCAAGATAAAGACCCACGATATAAAACCGGAAGGAATAGTTATATATGGAGTTAAGCTGGAAGATGAGCCGAAGCTGGTGCTCATAAGGCAGTACAGATACCCACTCGATACATATATATATGAACTTCCTGCAGGACTGGTGGATGGAGATGAGACTCCGGAGCAGGCAGCAGTCAGGGAGATGAAGGAAGAGACAGGGCTTACCCTTGATGTATATGAGGGCGGAGAAGAACTCTACAGAAGGCCATTCTATATGGGCCCGGGATTTACGGATGAGATGAGCAGTGCTGTATTTGGAACAGTTACAGGAACACCAAATCTCGACAGCAAGGAGAGCACAGAGGACATACAGGTCATACTCGCAGACCGAGGTGAGGTCAGAAGAATCCTGTCAGAGGAACAGGTGTCGCTCAGAGGAGCATATCTCATGACACATTTTCTGGCTGAGGGAGATCCACTAGAATTCCTGAGAAAATAGGAAGCGCTGAGCAGTGATTGCTCAAACAGCAGAACGTTCATAAAAGGGCATACTAAATGAGAAAAAAGAAGGAGAAGTAGAAAGATGAGTTACAGAGACACATATGATTTTTGGATGACAGATGATTATTTCGATGAGGACACCAGGAAGGAGCTTGCAGCCATAGCTGATGATGAGGCTGAGATCGAGGACAGATTCTATCGTGATCTTGTATTTGGAACTGGTGGACTCAGAGGTGTGATAGGCGCGGGAACCAACAGAATGAACTTCTACACCGTCCGCAAGGCTACACAGGGTCTTGCAAACTTCATTGTGAAGCAGAATGCGCAGGACAAGGGCGTGGCAATAGCATACGATTCAAGAAAGTATTCTCCAGAGTTTGCAGCAGAAGCAGCTCTCTGCCTGTGTGCAAATGGAATCAAGTCATATCTCTTTGAGTCACTCAGACCTACACCTGAGCTTTCATATGCAGTCAGAAAGCTTGGATGTACAGCAGGTATAGTTATAACAGCCAGCCACAATCCACCAGAGTACAACGGTTACAAGGTATACTGGGAGGATGGCGCGCAGATCACGGCTCCAAAGGACAGAGAGATCATCGCAGAGGTTAAGGCTGTAACAGATTTCCATACAGTAAAGACCATGGATAAGCAGGAGGCACTTGACAAGGGCCTTCTCACTATCATAGGTGCCGAGATAGATGACGCGTATATGGAGGAACTCAAGAAGCAGATCATTCATCCTGAGATCATCAAGGAGCAGTCAGAGAACATCAGGATCGTATACACACCGTTCCACGGAACCGGTCTTGTACCTGTAAAGAGAGTTCTGTCCGAGCTTGGTTTCAAAAACGTATACATTGTTCCTGAGCAGGAGCTTCCAGACCCTGAGTTCACAACGCTTGAGTATCCAAACCCAGAGGATCCAAAGGCATTTGAGCTTGCCCTCAAGCTGGCAAAGGAGAAGAATGCGGACATAGTTCTCGCTACAGATCCTGATGCAGACCGTCTTGGAATATACGCACTCGATACAAAGACAGGCAAGTATATGCCATTTACAGGAAATATGTCAGGACTTATAATCGCTGAATACCAGTTCAGAGAGAGAACAAAATGCGGTCTCATGCCAAAGAATCCGGCCATGGTCAAGACTATTGTAACCACAAATATGGCTGATCCACTGGCTGCAGATTACAATGTCAACCTCATCGAGGTTCTAACAGGCTTCAAGTTCATCGGCGAGCAGATCAAGTTCTTCGAGCAGAATAATTCATACAATTTCGTAATGGGTATGGAGGAGAGCTACGGATGTCTCGTTGGAACATACGCAAGAGACAAGGATGCTCCGGTTGCAGTTATGTGTCTCTGCGAGGCTGCTGCATACTGCAAGAGCCAGGGAATCACTCTGTGGGATCACATGCTTGATCTCTATGAGAAGTACGGATATTACAAGGAAGGCCTCTACACAATAACGCTCAAGGGTGTTACAGGAGCAGAGAAGATCCGCAAGATCATGTCCTCACTCAGAGCTGAGTCACTTACTCAGATCGATACACTCAAGGTTCTCAAGGTTCGTGATTACGAGAAGAACACTATCACAGATCTTGCCACCGGAGAGGTCACAGAGTCAGGACTTCCACAGTCCAACGTTCTCTACTACGACCTTGAGGATGGCGCATGGGCATGTGTACGTCCATCAGGAACAGAGCCAAAGATCAAGCTGTACTACGGAATCAAGGGAACAAGCCTTGATGATGCAGATGCAAAGCTTGAAGCTCTCCAGACAGCACTTGTTGAGAAGCTCAACAAGCTGGCAGAGTAGCATAAGTATAATATATAGCAAATACAAAAAAGCGCCGTCTGGTCTGGTGACCGGACGGCGCTTTGCTGTCCTTATACGATGACGTCGAACTGTATGTAGTCTCCCTGGTCGGTATTTACCGTGTCGAGATATATTTTACCATTGTACTTGTCGGTCAGTTTTTTCAGGTTGTAGAGACCGTAACCATGGCCATGTCTGTCTCCGGTTTTGGTGGTATATCCCGGTGAGAACATATTCTGGCGGAATTCGTTGGTTTTGACGGAACCCTTGTTTCTTGTTCTTATTTCTATCTGGTTCTGCCTGCTGTCCAGGTACAGATATGCAGTGCCAAATGGGTCGGTCGATTCAAGCGCATTATCGATCAGTATACCGATGATCCTGATCAGTTCATACTCCGGCATTCGGCTCTTCAGATCTCTGGATGCCACCCGGACTACGAGCTCCTTCTGATTCTTTTGTGCTTCCGTGATCTTGCTGTACACAAATCCGGCTACAATGCTCAGGTTGATCTTGAGCAGATCACAAATGGCTTCTGTAAAGGAATAAAAAAGGTCGGTTATATTACAAGTCAATTGCAGAAAATATAATTCTTTTAGTTAATACCATCATAATAAAACGGCTGCAATATACATCTGCGCAACAAAGTGATATAAATTGCAAGATTAAATATTGAATTTAAAAACTGCTTAATATATTATACAAATAACAATAAATTAGCTAAAAAATAGCCTAATAAAATGAACGGAAGATAAATTGTGGATAGATAAAAAGGAAAAATCTGTGTGGCCTGTGAGGTCAGGAAAGGGGTAGAAGATGGACGCAAAGCAGAGATACGAGATGTGGCTTGGCAGCGATCAGGTAGATGATGTTACGAAGCAGGAGCTCGTAAACATAAAGGATAATGAAGCGGAGATTGAAGATAGATTTTACACAAACCTTGAGTTTGGAACAGGTGGACTTCGAGGCGTGATGGGAGCGGGAACGAACCGCATGAACATTTACACGGTTCGCATGGCAACACAGGGAATTGCTAACTACCTGGCGAAGATCGGAATATCAGAGCCATCGGCAGCTATAGCATTTGACAACAGAAACAATGCTTCGCTGTATGCGCTTGAGACAGCTCTCTGCCTGTGTGCAAATGGTGTGAAGGTGTATCTGTTTGATGCACTCCGCCCGACACCGGAGCTTTCATTTGCAGTGAGACATCTGCATTGCAATATCGGCGTGAATATAACGGCAAGCCACAATCCAAAGGAATACAACGGATATAAGGTTTACTGGGATGATGGAGCCCAGATCGTATCTCCTCAGGATAAGGAGATCATTGCAGAGGTCAACAATATAGAAGATTTCTCCATGGTTAAGACTATGGACAAGGACGCTGCAATAGATGCAGGACTGTTGAATGTGATCGGTCAGGAGATCGATGACGCATATATAGGAGAGCTTCACAAGCTTGTCATGAATCCGGAGGAGATTCAGAAGGCGGGAGATCTGAAGATCGTATATTCTCCGCTTCACGGAACAGGCCTTAAGCCTGTTACAAGAGTTCTCAGCGAACTTGGTTTCAAGGATGTACATGTCGTTGAGGAACAGGCTGTTCAAGATGGTAATTTCCCAACTGTAAAGTCCCCAAATCCTGAGGGCGCAGAGGCGTATGCCCTGAGTCTTGAGCTGGCGAAGAAGGTCGGCGGAGAGCTGATTCTTGTCACAGATCCTGATGCGGATAGGCTTGGAATGTATGGATATGACAGCAAGAATAATGAGTATAAAGAATTTACGGGCAATATGTTCGGTGCAATCCTCTGTGATTACGTGCTGATGCAGAGATCCCAGAGCGGAAGACTGCCTGAGAATCCGGCGATTGTAACTACGGTTGTTATCACCAATATGGTCAAGGAGATATGTAAGAAGTACGACACTTTCTGTGACTGCAACAACCTGATCGGATTTAAGAATATAGCATCGAGAATGAGGGCTTATGAGCAGACTGGTGAACACAATTATGTGTTCGGGCTTGAAGATACATTTGGGTGTCTGCCTGGTACATATGCAAGGGACAAGGACTCGGTTGGAACGCTGATGCTTCTCTGTGAGGCTGCGGCATACTACAAGAACCGCGGAATGACTCTGTGGGACAGAATGGTTGAGCTGTGGCAGGAATATGGATTCTACAAGGAGAAGGTTCAGACCATGAAGTTTGACGGACGTGAGGGCGCTGCAAAGATACAGTCTATGATTCAGACTTTGAGAGATAATCCGGTCCGGAAGGTCGGCGCTTACAGTGTGGAGAAGATCTACGACTACAAGCTTGGAACAGAGACAGACGCCGCAACAGGCAAATCCGAAGAGGCAGTTCTTCCAAAGTCCAACATGATATATTACCAGCTTGCGGATGGCGCGTGGTTCCTTGTTAGACCTTCAGGCACAGAGCCGAAGATCAAGTTCTACCTTGGGGTAAAGGGAAGCTCTCAGGAGGATGCGGCAGAGCAGCTTGACGAGCTTGCAGCAAATGTGAAGGCGATGTTCTCGTAAAACGGGATGATTGGTAAGAAGCGAAATGGCTGGCAAATAAATGTCAGCAGAAAATAGGTTCGAAGATCGCGGTCGCGACTAAAAATAATTACAAGGTGGAGGTAATAGAAATGGGTTACATGGAAGAATACAAGTTCTGGCTTGAGTCAGACTGCTTTGATGAGAAGACCAAGGAAGAACTTAGAAGTATCGCAGATGATGACAAAGAGATTCAGGACAGATTCTACAAGAATCTGAAATTTGGAACCGGCGGAATGCGCGGAATCATGGGTGCTGGAACCAACAGAATGAATATATATACAGTTACAAAGGCTACACAGGGCCTTGCAGAATACATACTCGAGGTTGGCCCTGAGGCTGCTAAGAGAGGTGTAGTAATTGCACATGACTGCCGAAATATGTCAGCAGAGTTTACGGAGGCATCAGCTCTGTGTCTCAACGCAAATGGTATAAAGACTTATGTGTTTGATGCACTCCGTCCTACTCCTGAGCTGTCATTTGCAGTAAGGGAGCTTGGATGTATAGCCGGAATCGTGGTAACAGCAAGCCATAATCCACCTGAGTACAACGGCTACAAGGTGTACTGGGAGGACGGCAGCCAGATCGTATCCCCTCAGGATCAGGATATCCTGAAGCATGTGGCGGATGTTGAGAGATACGAGGATGTCAAGACCATGGACAAGGACAAGGCGGTTGCAGACGGTCTGTTCTGTATGGTTCCTGCAAGTGTTGATGAGAACTACTATCAGGCGCTCATAAAGCAGACCATCCACGGCAACATCATTCCGAAGGTTGCAGACGATATCAAGATAGTATACACACCACTTCATGGAACAGGAAATGTACCTGTAAGGGAAGTGCTCAAGAGACTTGGCTTCAAGCACGTATATGTTGTAGAGGAGCAGACTGTTCCTGACGGAGATTTCAGTACAGTCAAGTCACCAAATCCGGAGGAACCATCAGCATTTGCCATGGGAATAGAACTGGCAAAGAAGGTTGATGCGGACGTTATCATGGCCACAGATCCTGATGCAGACAGACTTGGAATATACGTCAAGGACAGCACGGGAATCTGGAAGGACACGGAATTTGCAGATGATCCTGCATATCCATATGTCCGATTCAATGCCAATATGACAGGTGCCCTGATAGCAGAATATGTATGCCGCGAGCAGAAGGCAGTCGGCAAGCTGCCGGCAAACGGAGCTATCTGTAACACGGTTGTCAGCACCAATCTTACAAAGGCGATAGCAGAGAATTACAATCTGAAATATATAGAGACACTCACCGGATTCAAGTACATAGGTGAGCAGATACTTCTCTTTGAGAAGAACAACACATACAAGTTCATCTTCGGAATGGAGGAGAGCTTTGGATGTTTGGTAGGAGACTACACTCGTGACAAGGACGCCTGCGCAGCCGTTGTCATTTTATGTGAAATAGCAGCATTTTATAAGCTGCAGGGAGAAACCATCTGTAATGCCATGGAAGAGGTTTACCGCAAATATGGCTATTACTTTGAAGGTGCGTTTGGGATAACTCTAAAGGGTGTAGATGGTGCAGCACAGATTAAGGAGATGATGGAGAACTTCAGGAACCATCCACTTACGAACTTTGCAGGTATCAAAGTTACCGGCATGAGGGACTATGTGAGCGGAATCCGCAAGCCGCTTGATGGCGAAGAGGAGCACATGGGTCTTCCAAAATCAAACGTGGTGTACTATGAGCTGGAAAATAATGCGTGGTTCGCGGTTAGGCCTTCTGGAAATGAACCAAAGATCAAATTCTACTTTGGCGTGAATGAAATCAGCCTAAAAAATGCCATGTCAAAGATAGATGAGATGAAAGCATGTGTGCAGGAGCTTGCTAAATAAACAAACACAAAATATGGCAGAATTTACTGCCGAAAAAGAAAAACATTCCTTCCATATACTACAAAATTAAACATGTAAATGCACTTTCCAGCCAATGCGCTGAACAAGGGGGATCTCAGCCTTGATGCTGAGGTCCCTTTTGTATAAAAAGAAGGCAGGGAATCAGGAGCTTCAGGGGACTAGATAACTGAACGCTGTTATATGTCACAAAGTAAAATATAGTTAAAAATACTAAAAACTGTTTAAAAATTAACTAAAAACTGTTATAATATATAAAGTAACGGCAGTGTGTGGCAAACGCGTATAGGAGTAGTATAGGAGATTATATGCCAGAAAAAGAAATAGAAAAAGAAATAAAAAAAGAGAGAGAAGATCGGAAGAGCACA
>OJNN01000006.1_pt1 | contig 68526 bp, 57 predicted proteins | sample 1597851 | NCBI WGS metagenome assembly OJNN01 (sample SAMN01915222, study PRJEB22387) | human gut metagenome | isolation source: stool | host: Homo sapiens | place: USA | reverse complement strand
AAAACAAATGCCGGAAACCCGCATAAATACAGGCTTTCGGCATTTTAATCCGTTACTCAAACTCTTCCCGAGGTTTTTATCGGTTTCTCTCAAATGCTGATAATTCCTATATTTCTGATATTTCTATTTCACGAAATATTGCTCTTTTCGCATTGTTTTTAAAACTTTTAGCAGCAAATTAGTTGCAGTATCTGCACCGGAGCATTCTCCACCGGCAAGATATAATCTACTTTTTTATTACTCACAATGAATAAATTCCTGTGGCTGTCAGGTTATCTATTACACCTGCTGCCACAGCCAAACGAAAGGAGCTATACCATGAGCAATCAACATAAAAACCCAACCATTAGCTTCAGAATTACTGACGCTGAACGCAAACAAATTGAAGCACGGATTCTTGCCAGCGGAATGATGAAGAAAGATTACTTTGTCCGTTCTTGAATCTACAACCAAATCTGCGTTGTTGGTAAGAAAAAACTATATATCCTTTGGTTCCGACAGTGAATGCGTTGTATCTGCAATTACTTGAAATGCAAAAGGCATTTACCTCACCAGACTGCACTCCTGATACTCTTCCTTCTTTGGAAGCCATTAAAGAATTACAAATCGAATACACTAATATGCTAACAGCTATTATCAACCTGCTGGATGGAGCAAAATATCTGTGGGAAGGAGCCCGCCATGAACAACAATCTTAATTTTCAATTCGGTATGTATGAACCCGCCACAGACTCCATTATCATCAATACCAGCGGGAACGCAATTCTTGTTATCTGTTGCAAGGAATGTAATTCCTCTGTTATCTTTGATGATCCGACTGATATTGTATATCTATACCGGCTGGCAGAGGAAACCCCTCTGCTATACGCCAAGCTGGCATTGAAAGAAAACGGATTGCAACCAACCCTTTTTGCTTGTAACCGACGAAGGTAGCACAGTTGATTGCAATTGGACCCGGTGTAGATTCTGCAATGACAGTGATGTTCATCATATCATCATGACTGACCCACTGTTTACTATCTACGCAGGCGTGTTCAATCATGGAGATCATGGCATATCCGCCGCCGAAGGTAAACAGTCCGATTTTTGCAAAAGTCAGAAAAAGTTCAAACAAAATATTCATATCCGATTCTCCTTTTCTCTGAATTCGCAGTTGCATACCCCGGGTTCTCTGCAAAGCTGGAAGGATTGATCCTTCATTTTTGCAAATTCTCCGGACAGAAAATCCAGCGCATCCTGGCTGGGAAGATAGTGAATGTGATATCCGAACCTTTCACCATAAACCAACCCGGCTTCCCGAAGGATCTTCATGTGCTGCGAAACGGCAGATTCGGAAATGCCAAGTTTCTTAGACAGCGAACGCACACAATGTTTTCTGCTGAGAATCTGTTGAAATATCATAAAACGAGTCGGATCCCCAAGTGCCTTTAATAATAATGCGGTATCCATATCGCACCTCTGATTAAGTGTTTTCTTAATTACATCAAGGGCATTTGATTTAGTCAATGCTAAAACAAAAGAGAGCGGGGCTACCGCTCTCCTGAATAATAAATTAGACCTGCTAATAAAAGTCAAGTCCTAAATTAGCAAATTTCGAATTTCTTTTCCGCAGAAAAAAGTGTACCGCAACCAAGCCGCTCAGCGCTTCTTTTTTGAAACGGCAGCTATCCGTGGAATTCATTTGGTTAGTTATTCGGCTTCCAACGAGTCCAGATAATTCCTTACAGTGGCGTAATAGACCCTCAGAAATTTGTTCGCAGAGGCCATCATGTAAACCTTGTAGGGCTTTCCTTCGGCTCGCTTTTTGTCCATGAACTGGTAGACAGGTTCATCCACGGGGTTTTGCTTCAGAATCGTGCTCATGACGAGAAAGACGGTTCTACGCAGTGAGGAAGATCCGCGTTTAGAAATACTTCTGCTTCTGACATCTATAGCACCAGACTGGTAAGGTGGTGCATCAATGCCAGCAACGAGAAAGTCTATTACATCATGGAAGCCCTGAATGACGCAATCAACTCCCGAAAGAAGGTTTCCTTCCAGTACTTCACCTTCAACGTGCGGAAAGAGCAAAAACTGCGCCACGATGGATACACCTAATGTATTCAGCCCATTTAAGCTGATCTGGAATTCTGGATCGTGACGCCAATGTCACGAAGGTGGAGAACACCTATCTGCGGCACAAGGTGATGACAGAAGCCGAGGATGAGACTGAACCCATATACCGCTTGGAAGAGTTTTTGTTTCTGCAGCCTCATTCCTTTAACATGACGGTCTTCTCTGATCGACGTTCGATCATCGTTCTACACCAGAGTTTACCGCACTCGATGATCTGCTCCAGCGTCACGTTATAGTCATTGTGATAATAACGGATAAACTGCATGGCGATGCCGTCCGAAAATGCAGAAACTTCCAGTTCAAGCAGGTGTTTATCACGAATAGAGTCGTCTTTGTTTACTGCCTCGTAAATGCGTCCTTTACAGATGTTGCCCAGATGACGCACAAAATTCGTCACTTCATCTGAGATGAAGATCAACCGGAAGAAGGAATCGTTCTTCTTGATATAGGCATAAATCTCATCAAAGAAAGGTTCAATGTCATGTACATTGGATATGGTTTTGTTCTCAAAGAAGGCTTTCAGTGTTTCGGCTTTAATATCCTCCGCAACGTGCCGCACATCATCATAGTGAGAATAGAAAGTGCTCCGGTTAATGTCCGCTCGCTGCACCAGCTCTGTCACTGTGATCTTGTTAATATTTTTCTTTTCGTAAAGCAGCTCTGCAAAAGTATCTCTTATGAGGTTTCTTGTTTTTACAGATGAAGCGTTCAAGTTCTTTGCCTTCATAAATTTCCTCCTGAATATATCGACAAATATGCGTTGAGTGTGGATATATCAACACTTCGCATAACATCAATGATTGCTCCATAGTACATTCCTTATTATAATATAGACAGTGTTGTGATTTCAACACTGTTTTGAAAACTTTTCAGAAAGGAATGTATGCCATGAACATTTACAATCTGTTTTACAAGGCTCCCGCACCTGAAGGCATAGAAGAAAGGAACGCCCACATCATTGGCGGAGGAATGGCCGGCCTTGCGGCAGCGGTCTTTCTGATTGATGATGCCGGAATGCCGGGAAAGAACATCACGCTGTATGAAAAACGAAATTCCCTTGGCGGCTGCTGTGACGCTTATTCCGGGGAAGCGGGCTATATCTGCCCCGGTGAGCGTGAACTGGAGCCATTTATGGAGTGCCTTTGGTATCTGTGCAGCAAGATCCCGTCCTTGGAAGATCCATCGATCTCGGTGCTTGATGAATCAGTAAGAGCCAATAAGGATATGCCGATCCATTCCGAAAGCAGACTCCTGTGCAAACAGGGACATATTTACGAAAAGGTGCATGACTACCGCATGAGTCCGGAGCTGCTCCTGAAAATGGAGCACTTCACCAGCATCCCGGAAAAGGATCTGGAGGATATGACGATTGAGGACTATTTCGGAAAGGACAGCGAGTTCTTCCATAGCTCTCTGTGGTGGTGCTATCACTCTATGCTGGCTTTTAAGCCCTATCACAGTGCATTGGAGGCGCAGCGGTATTTCAACCGATTCGGACTTCTGAACAGGCTCGACTATCTGGAGGGCATTCTGCATACAAAACGCAATGACAAGGATTCTGTGATCAAGCCGATTCATAAATGGTTGGAGGATCAGGGTGTCACCTTCCGTATGGACACTGCAGTCTATGATCTGGAAATGGATGAGGCCTGCAATACGGTTTACGGTATTAAGATCAAGAATCAGGAAACCATTCCTGTAAGAGCTCAGGATTACGTCCTTCTTACCAGCGGCTCCATGATGACAAACGCCTCCTACGGTGATAATACACATATCGCTGAAATTAACCGGGACACGGAAGATATGGGCTTGTTCACGGTATGGAAAAACCTTGCCGCACGGAATAAAAAGTTCGGCAATCCAGATAAGTTCTTAAGCCATATCGACAAGACCAAATGGATGAGTTTTTTCCTCACCGTAGAAGACTATCCCGAATTTTTTGAACGATTGGAGAAGATGACCGGAAGCAAGAGCGGTACGGGCGGCGGAATCACCTTCATGGATTCCGGTTGGGAAATGTCGCTGGTCATTTATGATAGGGACTATTTCCCGGATCAGCGGGAGAAGAACCGTGACGTTCTGTGGGGAGATGGCCTGTTTGGAGAGCGTATTGGCAGCTATATCAAAAAGCCTATGGCGGAGTGCACAGGAAATGAGATCATTGAAGAGATGCTGTACCATTTTGGAATGTTGGATATGAAGGATGAGGTGCTGGCACATTCCCATATCTCTACCTGTATGATGCCCTATATCACCTCGCAGTTCATGCCTCGCAAGGAAAGCGACCGCCCGACGATCATTCCGAAGGACTGCACAAATCTCGCTCTCATTGGACAATATGTCGAGGTTCCCCGTGATGTGGTGTTCACCATTGAAACCTCTGTCCGCACACCGCTGGAGGCAGTTTACATGCTTACGTGTCTGGATAAGGAAATCATCGAGGTGAATCCTGCCAGATATGACCTTCGCTATATCAAAGAAAGAGTCATGAAATTCGGCGGTATGAAGGGTAAGATTACGGAGGAAGACCTTCCGAAGATCAATCCTCTCAAACTGTGGCTTGGGAAGGCAAAGCTGATAAAAGAGCTCTTGAAAAAGGCAAACGAGATTCCGCCTTATTACATCATGTATCCGGGCAGAGATAAGAGCATAGCACTAAAGGATTCTGTTCTGAAACCACAGTTTCCGAAAGACAGTAGATAATCATTCATTACAAACAGGCCGCGAGACGGAAATCAACCATCTAAGCGGCCTGTTATATTATTCCCTATATCGTGACTTCCTTCCTGTCCTTGAAGGTAAATACCACATTGTCATCATAAGTTGTCGCCCTTTGGCTGACTGTATTATGGCAGATTTCGGGCAAAAATGAAATAACCCAAGAGTCATCCTCTTGACTCCCGGTTTATGAAGGAGAAATAGCCTTCGATAACACAAGAAAGCAAAATATCTTTTTTGGTGCAACGTGCCATGTTGTGCAACCAAAAAAGATATTGCACCGGAAAACCCCGATACCACAACGGTTTCGGGTTTTTTTCGTGTCCCGATTTAGGCTGATGCCTATGATGTAGGGAATTTCAAATTATAATTTATTTCTCCATTACACGCCATTGCTGGCACTCCTATTATATCATGAAAGTCAATCATTTGGACATCAGAACGTGAAAAAGCGGCAGCATCCGAGTTGCCCGAATGCCGCCGTACTTACTGTTATTTACCTGCTGTCACGATCCACCTGTTTTCTTCCAAACGGTATTCCGTGAGCTGCCAGCACATCTCTCAGCTTTTGATTCTCTTTTCTGAGGCTGTCATTCTCGGACTTCAATTTGCCACGCTCCATCTGCTCACGAATACTGTCTCTGGAACTGAGCTTTTGTTCCAGTTCCGCAATCTTATTCCTCCGCCCGGCAATGATACCCTTAAGCTTATCAATAAAGCTATCCTTTTGGACCAACTGCTCCGTCAACTGGTCTACCTGTTTCTGTAATCCGATATCTTTCCGCTTATAGGTCACGTACTTTTTAGCGGCAGTTTGGAGAGTATCATATTCGGCTTCTGTCATTGACACCTTGCCGGTCATCGCAGATTTCTTTGGCTGCACTTTCTCAATTTCCGCAATCTTGACCTGCTGTTTTTCGACTGTAGCAAGTACAGCTTCTATCTCCTTCACTTCAGCCTGCTGATCAAGAGCCGCTATTTCTGACTTCTTCTCCGTTACCTTCGCATCAAGCTCCGCCACCTCCTCTGAGCGAACCTTCTTTTCGTAATCCAGTACCGACAGGTGCTTCTCATGAGTGCCTTTGTGTTCCCACTCAAAACCATATCGCTCCATAACCATTGCAAGCTGCTCTTTTTCAGACTGTACCCATTGGCTCCATTCCGTCTCCCTTCGAGTACCTCCTTTGAAGCCCTGTGCAGCCAGAGCTTGTTTCAGTGATACCCTGGTATCAAGGCCGCGCTTGCTGCCGGTAATAAAAGGCACGAAATCAATGTGGATATGGGGCGTTGCCTCATCCATATGGAGATGGGCTGAGAATACACACAGATTAGGATTTCGCTCTGCAAATCCTCTGTAGTATTCATCCAGAGCCGCTTTTGCCTTTGCGCCCACATCAGTAGTTGCTCCGGTATCATCGCAGTTACCGATTTGAAGAATCAGCTCATGGAATGGTTTCTCCTGTTTTCCTCTGCGGATCTTCTCGTAATAATCATCTATTCTTCGGTCAGATCTTGTCTGCTTGGCATTAAAGCGTTCCAGTGCATCATCGAACAGCCGGTGATACACCTCCCTGATATCTTCATTACAGTAATTGATATTCAGGGGAGTGCGTTCCGGGTCCGTGTTCTTCGCATTGAACTGGCGGCTGTTATGACTGACAGATTTTCTCCATATAGAGTCTCATCTTCACCAATAAATAAACTTGCTCTTATTCTCTTTTCATAATCCCTAATATATGCTCTCTGCTTATCATCTTGTTCCTGATAATATTTAGGCGGATTAATTTTTTTCCATGTTATACCACATGAGCTTACCTTACTATTAGAACAAGCTGCATACTTTAATATAGTTGCCAATCTGCTATTATCACAGAATTCAGGAACTAATTCTGACACAAATAAGGCAAATCTAAAAATAAACAACTCCGGATCAGGAATATATGTCAATACAATATTAGATGAGTACCTAGATAAATTTTTATCAATTAACATCATCGAATCAATATATGACATGAACTTTGCGCTATCAACAGCACCTATGTCTTTGATACTCCATTCTCCCGACAAGCCTCTATATTTCCATATAATTCTGTGAGTTGTAATAAGAAAACCTTGCTCATGATCTCCTTTGTAATTAAAAATTAACAATGGATCTTCCATAGTTTCTAAAGAATAATGTCGTGTAATATACTTTACAGCATCTCTATCATAATTTTTGTCAAATAAAAATATTTTTTCGCCAAATACGTCATCCGAAAAATATTTCTCTGCAACTAACCTAACATCATTTGGAGAACTTTCCTTTATTGTTATTTCAGATTCTGTATTATTATAATTACCCCCTACATATTTTTCATTATTATCTTGTGATTTTACTTCTTTTTCATCAATAAAATTAACTACTGATTTTATGTTTCTTAAAATGACATAAAGACTTGTTTGCTCAATTTCGGCATTACACACAAAATCTAATTCACCAATTTTTATAGAACTAAACGCCTTTTTTATTGTTTTATTTTTCAACTCATTCCAGTGATTTTCCCACATTTATTAGATTGACAATAGTATATTACATCCGTTCCAATAGCAAATCCAGATTTACCATTTCCTAAAATAGTAGAATCTAAAATAATAAAAATTTTCTCATCTTCGGGTATTCCAAAATATGTTTTCACCTTATTTAGCTTTGAATTATTATTTTTTATTGGATTTCCATATTCCTAATTGCCATATTTGTCCAGATTATCCTGTCCTATCACATCAACCGCATTTGTCCTGTTCTCAGCATTTACCTTATCAATTATCTTATTGGCCGACTTAATAACAGTTTTAATATTTTCTTTCTCCTGACTTATACCATCCTCAGCCAGTATTGCTTTGAAATCAACCGCCTTCAAATAATCAAGCAGCACACCCATCTCATCATCAAACATTTCCTGTGTATCATAGTAAAGCCGATATAAAAGCATCTTATTCATTCCATCAGAAGGATCTTTGTAATCAACATTACCATAATTTTTCTCTATATCCGAAAATGCAGTTTCATAATTTCCATTGTTTATTTCATCAACTATTTTAAAATAAGTGCCCTGATCTGCCTGTTGCTCTTGTGTTTCATCGTTTCCGCAGCCAAATAATACTGAAACAGTAAGCATACACATAATGAGCATATATATCTTCTTTTTCATTGCATTTGTCCTCTTTTGATATGTTTTAATCTAAGCTTGTAAATAATCTTATCTTCTCTTCACAAATTTTACGACTTTTTTCATTGCCCAAGCTTTACATTCATAACAGACGTTGGTCTCTTTGTCGTAAATCCATATTCTGCTGGATCTTAAATTCAAATACTTGGAATACCATCCAATTATAAAAGTTTTGAGCTCATACTTACCATCAGGAGATATTATTGATGCCCCCTTCTTCCACGGAGAAAACAGTTTCTTAACTGATGCCTTATACTCATCGTCTGAATTCTGTAAAAATATAGTATCCAGACGTTTGATCATTTCCTCCTTGGATATATTCTCTGTTCTTGCAACTTCACCTTTTGCAGCCTCAATTATCATGTTGTATGTACCAGTTGCCGCCGAAGCGATAGTTATACCTGTCTTATCCATATGTATTCTCCTCTCCTATGCATTGTCCCTATTTACTTATCGTTATAAAGATAAAACTCGCCTCATATTATATATCTATAAAGATAACTTATCAACTCTTTAGATGTAATTTTATCTCAAAAACTTTGATAGTCTATCTCTATAATGAATTAATTGGAGGTTTCCATATATGGCAAATACACATGAACCCTATGAGTACCCTGTCGGAGATAGACTACGCTTTTTTCGCGAGCAAAAGAAAATATCCACCAACAAACTTGCCAATCTTGCTGGAATCAGCCAAAGTTACGTCCGTGATATTGAACTTGGGAACAAAAATCCCACTATAGAAGTGCTATTCCAATTATGTCAGGCACTAGGAATTTCTTTAAAAGATTTTTTTGACGATGAAAGCTTAAATTTGACTAATGATCCTCTTATACAACGAATATACCAACTAAATGCTTCTCAAAAAGAATCATTACTTGCTTTCTTAAATACAATATAAAAAGCTGAACTTGCCAATAATCACAATATTGACAAGTTCAGCTTTTATTATGTAGTAATTTAACTGACTAGTTATTTATTTCCAGAGTGTCTGAATATTCTCCATCAAATCCTAAATCAAGGCTATTTTTCCCCGCACTCTGTGTAAATCCAGCATAATTTTTACCTACATCAAAACCTGCAAAAGAACACAATACATCATATTGCTTGTTCCACGGTGCAGTGTCTTCATCCTCCAAATACAAATCTTTAGAAAAAAGTTTCTCCCCATTACAGAATATATCTATAGTACCACATACCAATTCATCATCTGAAGAAGTCATCGTTTCTGCGTACATGGTTACGGTCGCTGTATATTTAGATCCTGTATACTCTCCTGAAAAATCACCATACGAGGTAGAAGTTTCCTCTGTAGCGACCTCATTTTCTGTTGTGGAATCAGTTTCAACAGAATTAGGTTCCGAAGTATCTATCCTTTGCAATACCCACACTGCGCTGCTCACTTGAACTTCTATTGAGTTGACAGAGTTTGCATCGACAACAGCATAAACCCTTCCCTTTGCCTTACGACCGCTATCCAATGAAGTTGTCTGCAATCCATCAGACTCTAAATACGATAAGTCAACTGAATAATCATCGGCGTAAACAGCAAACAAAGCCGCTGATATATTTACCGGATTTTCTCCTACATTGTTAAATTCCGTATCAAACCAGATTATATTTTGCGCATAATTATCACTCCATACGCTTCCCCAATTCAATATAGTTAATTCAATCTCTCCTTCCTTTTCACCTTGATCTACAGTAAATGTTGTTGTCTCCCCGACTTTTAGTTCATTAGAATCATCACTTTCTTTTGGCTGATCGACTGTCTGATTGTCTGAGCTACTATCATTTTCATCGCTACTCTTTTTCCCTGAACCATTTCCATCAGTAAAAGCATTATTTTCTATTGCCCACTCCCTATCCTTTTTCATATCATCGACTGCATTATCAACAAAATCACATCCACAAAGACTCATAATAAAACTCGCACTTATAAAAATCATTATTATTTTTTTCATACTCAAATCTCTCTTTCTTCATCTTTATCGTATCATCATTAACACATCTATTTTTTAATCCAATATGTCCCCTCCTCCACCATAATAGTGTTTTAATTAGCAACCATTATAATATCAATAGCGTTAGTAGTCAATCTCTAAAGATATACATCTCTTCGCTTGCACCTGATCTTATAAATTAAAAGAACCACATAGGCAATATTCACCTATGTGGTTCTCTCTAAAATTATTCTCTTTTCTGAAAAGTATTACTTTTTTATTACTTGCTCTGTAACCAAGTTTTCAAAAACTTAGTAAAATCAAAGCCTGCAAGTTCTTAAAAACAACAATCTGTCTACTCAAACTCAATCGTTCCAGGTGGCTTACTGGTCAGATCATACATTACTCTATTAACGCCCTTGACCTCATTGATAATCCTGTTCATTACCTTCTGAAGCACCTCAAATGGTATCTCTGAACAATCAGCTGTCATGAAGTCTGTTGTGTTTACAGCACGGAGTGCTACGGCGTAATCGTAGGTTCTGAAATCTCCCATACAGCCAACTGAACGCATGTTGGTCAGGGCTGCGAAGTACTGACCGAGGCTTCTGTCGAGGCCTGCCTTTGCGATCTCCTCACGGTAGATGGCGTCGGCATCCTGAACGATCTTGACCTTCTCGGCTGTGACCTCTCCGATGATTCTTATTCCAAGGCCTGGGCCTGGGAATGGCTGACGGAATACCAGGTACTCTGGGATTCCAAGCTCAAGGCCAGCCTTGCGGACCTCGTCCTTGAAGAGAAGACGGAGTGGCTCCACGATCTCCTTGAAATCTACATAGTCAGGAAGTCCGCCTACGTTGTGGTGGGACTTGATAACCGCTGACTTGTCAAGGCCTGACTCAATGACGTCAGGATATATGGTTCCCTGTACGAGGAAGTCCACGGCACCGATCTTCTTGGCCTCCTCCTCGAATACACGGATGAATTCCTCGCCTATTATCTTTCTCTTTGCCTCAGGCTCGGTTACTCCGGCAAGCTTGCTGTAGAATCTGTCCTGCGCATTTACTCTGATGAAGTTCAGGTCGTAAGGTCCATCTGGTCCGAATACCGCCTCAACTTCGTCGCCCTCGTTCTTACGGAGAAGGCCGTGGTCTACGAACACACATGTGAGCTGCTTGCCTATCGCCTTGGACAGGAGAACTGCAGCTACTGATGAGTCCACACCACCTGACAGGGCGCACAGCACCTTGCCATCGCCTATCTTGGCACGGAGACTCTCTATTGTATCTTTTACAAATGAATCCATCTTCCAGTCGCCTGCACACTGGCATACATCCATGACAAATGCTCTGAGCATCTTCATACCTTCCTCGGTGTGCATAACCTCTGGGTGGAACTGAGTCGCATATAGCTTCTTCTCAGCATTCTCCATGGCTGCCACTGGGCATACAGGAGTGTAAGCTGTCTTCTTGAAGCCCTCTGGTACCTCTGCAATATAGTCTGTGTGACTCATCCAGCAGATGGTCTTGTCATTCACATCTGCAAACAGCTTGGATGTCTTGTCAACCTCAACCTCTGTTCTTCCATACTCGCTGACAGGGGCCGTGCTGACCTTGCCGCCCAGCAGATGAGCCATAAGCTGTGAACCATAACATATTCCGAGAATAGGAATACCCAGTTCGAATATCTCCTTGCTGCAGCTAGGTGATTCGTCTTTGTATACGCTGTTTGGTCCGCCTGTGAAGATGATTCCCTTTGGATTCATCTCCTTGATCTTCTCCAGCGGCAATGTGTACGGATGTACTTCGGCATATACATTACACTCTCTTACACGTCTGGCGATCAGCTGGTTGTACTGTCCGCCAAAGTCCAATACGATAATCAGTTCCTTATCCATGTATATCTCCTTTGTTGCCTTTTATTACTTATAACAGATTTCTGAACATTTCCTAGTATAACACAATATGCAGCACTTTTGTGCTGCATATTATCTAAAAATTATGTTGTTTTAATTATTTATGCATTTTACATATACGATAGCATTCGAACAGATACTTCACTGACAAATTTATATAACTATATTTATACCAATCTCTATCTTAATCCCTACTTCATTTTCCCCTTCAGAATCTCAATACCCTTCTGGTACTGGCTGTCATTCTTGCCCTGGAAATCCTCATAGGTATAATCATCTGGAAGATCCACTTCAATATCAGGCGCAACACCCTTCTTGTGGATATCGTTGCCGTCGTGTGTGAAATACTTCTGTGTCGTGAGCTTGATCGCTGTGCCATCACCAAGTGGTATAACGCTCTGCACGATTCCCTTACCGTAGGTATTCTTTCCTACAACAGTTGCAGCCCCGAATTCCTTGAGTGCCGATGTAAGTATCTCTGACGCACTGGCACTGTACTCATTTGTCAGGACTACCATAGGCATATCGAGGTATTCATCATCTGTCGATTTATACTCGTCCACAACCTTGCCGGTCTTGTCCTTGATGGACACTATGGTTCCCTCTGGGAGCAGATAGTCGCAAATGTTTACGACCGTGGTAAGCATTCCACCCGGATCACTTCTGACATCGATCATCAGTGCCTGCATGCCCTCATTCTTGAGCTCCTCAACTGCCTTCTGGAAAAGCTCGTCTGTGTTGTCTATGAACTGCGTGATCCTCACATATCCGATCTTGTCGTCTATCATAAATGATGATACCGTGCTGTACTCAACGATCTCCCTGGTGATGGTGACATCGTGGTAAGCCTTATCACGCTCCCTGTATATCTTCAGCGTAACATCAGTTCCAGCATCGCCTCTTATGAGTGATACGAGGTAGTCAAGATCATCGTCTGTAGTGATCTCGTGATCGTCTATCTGTACAATAATGTCATCAGGCTGTATATCCACCTTCTCAGCCGGTGCACCCTCAAGGATATTTACCGCACGGACATATCCCGTATCCTCATCCTTGCTGACCGTAACTCCGATTCCGGCATACTCACCTGAATCATCCTCCTGCAACTTGGCATACTCTTCCTTGGTGTAATACTGTGCATACGGATCGTCAAGGGATTCCATTATACCCTTGTATATGCCCTCCCTGATCGTATCATCGTCAATATCATTGTAATAATAATTGTCTATGATACTCTCGATCTTCGCTGTCTTGTCAAGTACATCCGCATCCAACAGATTGCCATCATAGGTTATCTTGGTGGAACTGCCGGTTTTGCCGCTGAGTGTGCCACTGAACACACCTGATGTACCGCAGCCCGTCAGACCGATCACCGTACTTGCCAGCACCGCTGTCACTACTGTCTTCTTCAACATTTTCCTCATATCATTATCTCCTAACCTTGTATTGCCATCAAATACCTGAATCTCTCCATATCCCCTGCCCGGTCTACTGTCCAAGGAAGTCATGCGGATTGACATACGTTCCGTCTATCGACACGCCAAAATGGCAATGCGGACCTGTCGACACACCCGTACTTCCTGCCTTTGCTATGACCTGACCTTTCACAACCTTGTCGCCAACATTTACACATAGCTGTGAGTTGTGCATATATACCGTACATATTCCGCCGCCGTGGCTGATCATGACCATGTTGCCACCGCCGCCATTGTAGCAGGACATCACGACTGTGCCGGCCTCCGCCGCAACAATATCTGTTCCATAATCACAGCCTATATCAAGTCCCTGATGATATGTACTTGCTCCCGCTGTAGGAGCATCTCGGTAACCAAATTCATCCGTGATAACACCTCCGGTCGATACCGGCCACATGAATTTGCCCTTATATTTGGAGGTGTCGTATACCTTTCCATCTTTCGTATACGCACCCGTACCATTTGCATTTGCCTTGCCCATCTCCTGTCTGGATATCTCCGCGATACGCCTCTCGGCTTCCTCACGGGCCACAGTAAACTTGTTCATCAACGACTTCTGGGCTTCTATATCACCATCATATCTGGTGATCTCTTCCTGCTTCTGATCTATAAGGGTCTGCAGTTCAGCCTCGTTACTCTCCAGATCCGTCTTGACCGACTCCACCTGTCTGAGATCAGATTCAAGCTGCGCCTCATAATTGGCTATATCTGTCTTGGTCTTGATCAGCTTTGCAAGCTGACTCTGATCGTATTCCGATATCTGGTCTATATACTCTGATTTGTTCAGGAGATCGCTGAATGATATGGATGTGAGCAGGGCATCGACATATTCCGTCTCCCCCTCCTCATACAGATACTGTATTCTCTGCTTCATCGCCTCATACTGCTCATCCTCTGCCTTCTGAGCTTCATCCAGACTTTTCTGAGTTGTGTCTATCTCCGTCTGGAGCTCGTCTGTCTGCTCCTGCAGGCTCGTTATCTGAGTCTGGACAGATGTCATCTTGGCATCCAGATCCGCAACGTCCTGAACGATCTTGTTCTGCTGTTCCTCCAGAGAATCCAGAACGTCCTTGGCATTCTTCTCGTTTTCACTGGCATCATCCTTCTGACGCTCAGCCTCTTCCTTCGTCATGGCATATGCCATATTTCCCCCGGTCTGAGACGCAGCCATGCCCCCCATGACTACACATCCCGCAACAAGCAATGCCATCCTTCTGATATTCCCTTTTACGTTGACTTTCTTTTTCATAATCCACTACTCCTTGTTATCCCCATCTAACAATTAACTAGTATATCTTATGTCGTCGTGCGTGAGCGCGATGACCTGCGCACGCATCAGCGTGCTTCATTATATTATATCGCCTGCCGGCTCAATGAGAGCATTCGCATTATGACGTCTTGCGCAAGCGCATCCGTCGCAATGCTCATTATATCATGTGGACACAACGTGGATTATTTATATTAGATACTTAGGATCAAAAGGAGGATATACAATGCTTAAGAATGTAACAGACACAGTATTTTATGTGGGTGTGGATGACAAGGACATAGACCTGTTCGAGAATCAGTACATCGTGCCAAACGGAATAGCGTACAACTCATATGTCATCATGGACGAGAAGATCGCTATCATGGACATGGTGGATGCAAAGTGTGCAGACCAGTGGTTTGCAAATGTGGCAGAGGTGCTTGGCGACAGAAAGCCGGATTATCTCATCATATCCCATCTTGAGCCGGATCATTCCGCCAATCTTGGTGATGTGCTTGCGAAGTATCCGGATATCAAGATCGTATCAAATGCCAAGCTTTTCGGAATGCTTCCAAATTTCTTCGAGGTTTCTGTGGCTGACAGAAGCGTGACAGTTGCGGAGGGACAGACACTCTCACTTGGAAGCCATACGCTCCAGTTCTTCATGGCTCCTATGGTCCACTGGCCTGAGGTTATGGTCACATATGAACAGAGTGAGAAGATACTCTTCTCAGCGGATGCATTTGGCAAGTTCGGCACTCTGGATACAGATGAGGACTGGGCATGCGAGGCGAGAAGATATTACTTCAATATAGTAGGAAAGTATGGAATGCCTGCACAGGCACTTCTGAAGAAGGCAGCAGGACTGGATATCCAGAAGATATGTGCACTCCACGGACCAATCCTCACAGAGAATCTTGAATATTACATCGGCAAATATCAGCTGTGGTCAACCTACACACCTGAGGATGAGGGAATCTTCATCGCATACTGCAGTCTCCATGGCAACACAGAGAAGGCTGCAAAGAAACTGGCGGAGATACTTGAGGCAAAGGGTGCGCCAAAGGTTGCGATATCAGACCTCTCAAGGGATGATATGGCAGAGTGTATAGAGGATGCATTCAGATACGACAGACTGGTTCTGGCAACCCCAACATATGATGGCGGTGTGATGCCTGTCATGGCGGATTTCATCAACCACCTGAAGATGAAGGCGTATCAGAAGAGAAAGGTCGCTTTCATTGAAAATGGTTCATGGGCACCAATGGCGGCGAAACTCATGAAGGAACAGATGTCAGCGATGAAGGATATAGAGATCGTGGATGAACATGTGACCATAAGGTCCGCGTTCAAGCAGTCGGATGTGGCAGCACTCGAGGCTTTGGCTGGAAAACTGTTATAAGAGATAAGGATAATAAACATAAAGTAAGTCTGAAACCGACTTACATACGTAGTTATTATTCATCTAACAGGTGAGTTGTCACAATAAAGTTGTTACACAGAGTTGCTATACATATCGTGAGCAGGGAATTTGAGCCCGCCGGTCCTTAGGTGGCGCTGTGAGGCGGCACCTTAGTACCGCTGCAGGGCGAAATAAGCGGAAGCGACCCAGCGAATGATATGTATAGCAGCTCTGTGTTCAAAGATAGAATTGGCAACTCACCGTCCTATCAATAATGTAAGGAAGGTGTAAGACATGGCTAAGTCCATGGTTTCCGGTAAGCCCCTCAGTCTGATGCTGCAGTTTGCCACCCCGCTCTTGCTCGGCAATCTGCTCCAGCAGACGTACAACGTAATAGATGCGGCTATTGTGGGGCAGATACTGGGAGATAAGGCTCTGGCGGGAGTTGGAGCAAGCAGCAGTATACAGTTTCTGGTTCTGGGATTCTGTATGGGCTGTTGCGCAGGATTTGGTGTTCCTGTTGCAAAGTATTTTGGTGCAAATAATCTGCACAAGATGAGAAAGTATATATTTAACGGCGCGGTGCTGACGGGCATAATAGCGTTGATAGTCACGATTGTATGTTCGGTGTGCTGTAATCAGATACTTCATCTGCTTTCGGTTCCGCAGGATATATATGACAAGGCATATGCTTATCTTATAGTTATATTCCTGGGAATTCCGTTCACACTCATGTACAACTATCTGTCAAGTGTGCTCAGGTCTCTGGGAGACAGCAGAACGCCGTTCATGTTTCTGGCGTTCTCGGCAATACTCAACATATTCCTTGACCTGTTCTGTATAGTTGTCCTCAAATGGGACTGCGCCGGTGCGGCTATAGCAACCATCACGGCACAGGCGGTGAGTGGAATATTGTGTCTTGTATATATCTTCAAGAAGGTTCAGATCATGCATCTTGAGGCGGAGGACAGGGAGATAGAGGGCTCTGCAGTGAAGGAACTTCTTGTCATGGGAATTCCGACAGGCCTGCAGTTTTCCATAACCGCCATAGGAAGTATGGTCATGCAGTCTGCAAATAACAAGCTGGGAAGCGTGTATGTGTCAGGCTTTACAGCCGGTATGAGGATAAAGCAGTTCACGATGTGCCCATTTGACGCATTTGCAACGGCGGCATCTGTGTTCTGCAGCCAGAACCTTGGCGCCGGACAGGCAAAGCGTATAAAGCAGGGCTTGTGGCAGGCGATTGCTGTTGCAGTTGGATACGGTATAGTCGCAGGACTTGTGATGATAATATTTGGAAGACCGCTCTCCATGATATTTGTCAAGAAGAGCGCAGTGGATGTGCTTGACGCATCTGCCAAGTATCTCAGATGTATGGGATTCTTCTACTGGAGTCTCGGTATACTGAATGTGGCGCGTATGGTGACACAGGGACTTGGATATTCAGGTCGGGCTATATTCTCAGGTGTTACAGAGATGGCGGCCAGGATCATAGTGAGCCTGGGATTTGTCGGAACATTTGGATTCACGGCCATCTGTTTTGCTGACCAGACGGCATGGGTCACCGCGACCATCTACATATTGCCGACATGTCTCTGCTGCGTGAAGAAGTCCACGGCGAAGATTGCTGCGGCAGAGTGATAAATCTTAACCTGATTTTAATCTTTCTCATATTTTAGATTAATCATCGGTTGGTATAGTAACAACATCAGTTGATGATATCAGCAGCAAACGATAAGAAAGATGACAGATCATCGGAAGACGATGAAACTAAGTTAATGAGAAAGGGTGCAAAGATCATGGATAAACTGGAAAAGGTAGAAAAGTTAAGAGAAAAAACAGGCGTCAGCTATGAGGATGCAAAGAACGCATTGGAGGCATGCGATTATGATCTGCTGGATGCGATCATTTATCTGGAGAAGCTGGACAAGGTGAAAGCCCCTGAGGTGGAGAGTTTTACCACAGGCGCAGAGCAGCAGACATCAACAGAGTTCGAGCAGGCACAGCAGACATATACAAATGACTGCAATAAAGTGACGTTTGGACAGATGATGGACAAATTTTTCAAATGGTGCGGCAAGGTGTTAAAGAAGAGTGTGGATAGCACATTCATAGTAGAACGCAGAGGCCAGACCATGATAAACGTTCCGGTTCTGGTGCTTGTGATCGCACTCATACTTGCATTCTGGGTAGTGCTTCCACTTCTTGTTGTAGGTCTCTTCTGTGAGTGCAGGTACCATTTTGAAGGAATTGGTGACATCAATGTAAACCTTAATAGCGCATGTGACAAAGTAGCAGACTCAGTAGACAACCTTAAGTCCGATGTCAATAACAAGTAAAAAATGAAAAAAAGAATATCTTTTACCGATATTCTGTTAATTACTAGCTGATATAGTTTGGTTTTGAGAATGTAATGTCTGTGAAATATACCTCTGCAATGGGTAGCCGTGGCGACTGAGCTTTGGTGCTTCTTGCCGAGGCAGAGACCGCAAACGTCCTTATCGCGGTCGGTGCCGAGTGCAGATAGAAGCAAGCCAAAGTGAAGGAAGATAGGCGTAATTGCAGAGGTATATTTCACAGGCTTACTTCAAAACCAAACTATATCAGCGTCCGTCATAAAAGAAAGGAAAAAGATATGGCACAGAAGATTCTCATTGTGGAGGATGAAGAGAAAATTGCAAGATTCGTTGAGCTGGAGCTGCTGCACGAGGGATACGAGGCAGAGAAGGCATTTGACGGAAGAACAGGGCTGGACAAAGCTCTGACCGGTGGCTTCGATCTTGTGGTGCTGGATGTGATGCTTCCGGGACTCAATGGTCTGGAGGTGCTTCGAAGAATCCGCAAGGAGAGCGATGTGCCGGTTGTCATGCTGACTGCAAGGGATGCAGTCATGGACAAGGTGTCAGGGCTCGATGCCGGTGCTGACGATTATCTCACCAAGCCATTTGCCATAGAGGAGCTGCTTGCCAGGATAAGGGTTGCGCTGAAGAGACGCGGAACTGCGGAGGTTCACACCCACAGGATAGAGATCCGCGGAGTGTGCATGGACACCGACAGACATGAGGTCACAGTGGGCGGCGAGATAGTGGAGCTGACAAACAGGGAATTTGAGCTGCTGAGAACACTCATGGAGAACAAGGACATCGTGATGGACAGGGAAAAGCTGCTGAATGCGGTGTGCGGATATGATTATCTGGGAGAGACCAATATCATAGATGTGTATGTGAGGTATCTGAGAACAAAGATAGATGACAGGTTTGGTGTAAAACTCATCACCACCATCAGGGGCGTCGGATATGTTATCAGGGAGTGACCAATGTGAATACCGGGACGGAGCAGATAGATATGTGACAAGCCAGCGCCGCATGACACGGATACGCATAGATAGAGAGAAAATACATGGGAAAGAAAACTAATGAAAACAAAAGAATGTCATCTATAGCCAGAAGAATCAACATGAGCTTCTGGCTAAAAGAACTGGGCAATGTGATACTTATAGATATCGTCATTGCCTTTCTTATTGTAAGCGCATTTGCCGTGTGGGGAAGAAAGCAGCTTCCACAGGGCGTGGGCGGAATGAGATATTACGTTGAGAAAAATGAAGATGGCGGAGCGTATGAATATATAATAGAAGGGTCAGATGAGAAGAAGTACAGATATGACGTTAAGATCCTTTGGGATATCATAGAGCTTCCGGGCATTATATTGCTGGGGATGGAGACTATAGTGTTGTTTGTTGCGTTGTTCAGGACAGCGGATGTCAGAAGAAGATTGAAACCGCTGAATGATCTGGCGGTGACGGCGGAAAAACTCAGCAAGGAGCCTATGGATCACAACAAGATAGACGATCTGGAGAAAGCCATATCCCATCTGTCCGCGGATGACGACGAGCAGGTTATACATACCGGAGACAAGGATCTTCAGAGTATAGAGATCGCGCTCAACAATCTGCTCAGGAATATGAAGGAGAATGAGAAACGTCAGATGAGATTCGTGTCGGATGCTTCCCACGAGCTCAGGACGCCTATCGCGGTGATCCAGGGATATGTGAATATGCTCGACCGTTGGGGGAAGGAGGATGAACAGGTTCTGGGAGAGTCCATAGAGGCGCTGAAAAATGAATCCCAGCACATGAAGGAGCTTGTGGAACAGTTGTTATTCCTTGCAAGGGGCGACAGTGGAAGGCAGCACCTGAACATGGAGAAAACCGATCTCAACCGCATGGTAAGTGAAGTGTGGGAGGAGTCCATGATGATAGACGAGAGCCACAGATATGAGTTCCGTGGTACTGAGAATGAGGCGTGTGTGCTCGGCGATGTGGCGATGATCAAGCAGTCCGTCAGGATATTTGTCCAGAACGCGGCGAAGTATTCTGAACCCGGCACGGCCATAATACTTGGTGTAAAAGAGGAGCCCGGTTATGTCAGTTATATGATAGAGGACGAGGGAACCGGAATGAATCCGGGCGATCTGGCTCATATATTTGACAGATTTTACCGCTCGGATGAGGCCCGGAATAATGAGACCGGAGGCTCAGGTCTTGGCCTGTCCATCGCTAAATGGATCGTGGATGCCCACGGAGGCACCATACAAGTCATATCCAGAGCGGATATAGGATCAAGATTTGTTGTGAGATTCCCTAAAATTGCTTAAAAAGAGAGGTTGCATATATTTATTGGTAATCTGAGTATCTGCGGTTGCTGAACAATCCCAGAATACAGCCTGCACTTCCTAAAATTATGTATTCTTTCATAAAAGAGGCGAGAGTCTTAACTGAGTGAACATCAATATACCATGGTATGATAGCATTAAAGAGATTTCCTCCGCTAAGAGACAGGATGATCAGTGTAAATGATAAAATGATGGCTATGGTGATGTTCTTCGCTGTATATACTGTGCCGTAATATAAACCGCAGAAGCAATATATTATAATAAGATTTTTGGCTATAAATCTTTCTGGGTAGAGAATTGTCCTGAAGAACAACAACGATGTTATGGCACACATTAATAAAGACAGGTATAAAAATGGAATAATTGTTTCTACCCATTTTATTCTGTGGGCTATGTAAAAAAGTTCCCGGCTTGGGCTATATACAAACGGCATAAAGGTTATTGTATATAGCAGCATAACGCACACAGGATATGCTATGCAGTAACACTGCTGCAGTGCGTTTTCTTTATCCTGCAGATCAAGGGGTTTCATCATCATAAAGCCCGTAATAGCAGCTAAAACAGCTAAAATTACACAGAGTATCATTCCCTTACGCAATATAAATAGTGAGTTATGTATTCTTTGCACCATAGTTACACTCCGTTCCTGTAAGACTTAAGAATATACATGTATCCATCTTCCAAAGTGGGATCAGCTGATGCAGGCTCTGAGGTATCAATAGAAGGGGAAGCCAAAAGCCTGGTCATGGCTGTTTTGATTCCGTCTGTAGTGTCTTTTGCAATTATATAGCCTTGATCGATAATTTCTATATAATCACACAAAAACTCCGCATCGTCTACGATGTGTGTGGATATAATAATTATCTTGTCATCACAATTGGTTTGTTTTATAAGATCCCTGAATCTGAGTCTTTCCTCAGGATCAAGACCTGCTGTCGGTTCATCGCATATTATTATAGGGGGATTGCCAAGAAAAGCCTGGGCGATTCCAACACGTCTCACCATTCCGCCAGACAGAGTATGAGCCTTTTTGTCAATATAACTTGATAAATTGACACTTTCTATAACTGATTCGATGTCTTCATCAAGACTACATGATGAAATACCCTTGGAAAATGCAATATAACGCATACATTCTCTTACGGTCATTCCGGGAAAAAGGCCAAATTTCTGAGGCAGATACCCGATATCAACAGAATGTATATTTGCTCCGTTCAGGAGAATGCTTCCGGTAGCTGATGGATATAACCCAATAAGGGATCTCATGAATGTGGTTTTGCCGGCACCATTAGGACCGAGTAGTCCGTGTACTCCTGATTCAAAATTACAGTTTAAATTGTGAAGAATTGTGTTCCCTCCCAAAGTAGTTGTCATATTTTTTATTTCCAGCATAATAATCCCCCTTTATCTGAACGGATACAAGTTACTTTATTTCGTTGTTTCAGTGATGCCAAGTTCGTCGTATACATCTTCCTGAATCTTTTGAAGTTCCTCATCGGTGAGAATTGAATCAATATTGTACCAATTACCTGTCTGTATATAATTGGTGTAGTAAATATCCAAATTACCTGCAGCATCAAACATCACCATGTCAGAACCATACATATATGCATTTCTGTGTATTGGTTGTATCAGGATTGTTTTCCCGATAAGGGAATAATCAGTTGCCTTTTCTTCAGGTGTATAGTTTATATATTTTTTTATCTGGCTTGTTATGTAGTGGTTTCGACTCGGATCGGTGTCCGCGCCAATATATGGGAAAATGTATCGCACATTATCAATAATCTGTTCTCTCCAAAATATGCCGGAAACAATGCTTAGCTGATCACTGAAACCACTGAACGTGTCACCGGACAAGCTGAGATTGCTATACGTAGTAAAATCAGAGTATATGGATACTGTGAACCTGCTCAGATCCTTAGGAAGCCGGCAATATCCGTTTTGAAATAAGTCTCCATTTCCAGCAATTGGGTAATACGGGAAGTTCCCAGGAAGATATGCACCATTTTCCCCTGTGTAGCAAATATTGTAGGATTTTCCTGTATACTTTATGTATATGGATGAGAGATTGCCGGTTTCGTTGTATATGCATAGCTTATTCCCATTTCTGCTATAGCGGATAGCATTATCCTGATCATCTGCTATATAGTCGATATTGTAATCTTTACAGAGTATAAAATGGTATTCAGGGAGACTGGTGTCTGATAGCTGCATATACATATCTGCGATCAAATTCTTCCTTATGTCAAAATGTATGTTATACTCTGTAACATAAAAATCTATTTCAGTTGTTGGCGTAAGTAATTCTTGTTCATTTGCAAACAAATCCGAGGAATCGTCTGCGTATCCAGGGTTACTGCCACTGTATGGGATGTTGCAGATATAAATAAAGGAAAACGAGCATAACACTGAAAATATGGTGGCAAAAATCAAAGATAACTTCTTGTATTTGAAGAAATTCGTGATCAAATATACGGATATCACGCCAAATACTATATACAAAGGTTTGGACAGAAAATGTATATTTACAGGAATTAAAGCTGCTTCATCTGGAATATAAGTAAGAGAAGCGCAGAATATATTGGATATTTCCTGTATACTGCCGATTTTATCTTCCACAGGAAAGGTGAACTTATCCGATTGCAATATGGCAACTATGGTGAACCCAAATAATGCAAGATAGGCAAGGATAGTATTGTTGATATACGATATGATGAGCCCTGTCATAACCGCACAAGTGTTAACCATAAATACATGTGTGAAAATAGCCTTAATTGTATATATATAAAAGTCTGTAGAGGAAGAGTCTGACAATATACAAAGGCATATACAAAGAACAAACATGAACATACATAATAAACCATTTATGATAGAGAGAATAAGCAGCTGCAGTGATTCCCTTTTAATTGATGACATAGTGTATGTGCTTATGCTCTCTACCACATTGTATTTTTTTACAATAGATATGTATTCAAAGGACAAGTACAAAAACAGAATATAATAATATATGGAATTTCCAAGCATCATATCTGTATGTTCAACTATATCAATGTAGTTAAATTCTCTAAGCAGACTGTCTTCAATGAATTTGTATACTGAGTATAAAATACAAAATATGATCGCAGCGATGGAAGGCCAAAAGCATTGTGGAGTTTTCCTGAATAATATGTAATTCTGTTTAAGCATTACCTGGTTCCTTTCAATATTTTAATAATCTATTCTTGCCCAGCCAATACCAGGTTTACTGGTATTGTTCTGATATAATTTTACTGTTAGTTTTTGGCTATAACCAGTTTTGGAGGAGTATATGTAATTAAAATTTGTATTAGGAATACATCCTCCAGTTATGTAGGTTTGTGATTTTGCATTATCAGTTATGCTGTATCTTATGCCAGTACCACCGTTTAGCGCTCCACCGTTTATTTGTGCACTAGCACAGCTTACTGTTGCACTTTTGCTTGTATCTTTCATTACAAGGCTTATTGACTTCGAACTAGCATTGGCTATTGTTGGTAATAACAACATAAAGCATAAAGCTAATATAGATAATAGTATTGATTTAGAGTGTTTCATGTTTAATTTTCCTCCCATTTTTAATAATAAGTATAACTACTTTACCTCCCATCATTAATAAATTATAATTAGTAAAGTTTAGTTGCTCTAAAATTTACGTAAGTTGTATTAATTGGTAAATGAAAGGCGGAAGATGTTAAAAGTTGCTATATGTGATGATGAGCAGAAGGATATAGACATTGCAGAAAAATGCATATTGGAGTATTCGTTTAAACACAATCTGGATATTGAATGCGCCAACTACAGGACGGGGCAGGAATTGCTGGACAAGATGGAATCTGGTGAACATTATGATTTTTTTGTCTTTGATGTGGAAATGGAGAAGGAGGATGGAATATATATCGCCTCAATTATCCGAAAAAGATACGACAAAAATGCAATTATCATTTTTGTAAGCAATTACCCGGGACATATGGGACGGAGCTTTTCTGTGCATGCATATAATTATATTCAGAAACCTCTTAAATATATAGAGTTGGAACAAGTATTATCTCAGGTTTTGCGTGAGATAAGGAACATGGAGTTTAACAAGTTGATTGTGCCAGCGGCAGATGGAGAAAGAGTTGTTAATATATCTGATATTATGTATATAGAAACCTCAAGAAAATTTCAAAAGAGTGTAGATATTCATTCTGCAAAAGAGATTATACAGGTTACAGGAAATTTAAAAAAATGGTTTAACTTGTTAAAGGACAAAAGGTTTGTATACAGCTTTAAGGGGTATATTGTAAATATAGATCACATAGTTACCTTGAGAGGCGGGGAGCTTGTTTTGGATAATAACGAGATTATTCCGTTGTCAAGGAAATATGAGGAAGAGGTAAGGAAGAGTCTTATTAATACGGTTATATCAGATGTGGGGAGCATCAGAGGTTAAAGGGTGAGTTATTTAGTATTAATTTTTATATCAGCAATTATGGATGCTGTGACTGTAAAAGTTTATGTAGAGAAATGGTTTGGAAAGCCTCCGCTTAGAATATCGACAATGGCATATTGGGGTATATTTATTTTAACAGAGCTGGCTTCAAGAGGCGGACAGCTTTTCATGATAGATGTGTCACAGGAGAAAGCAATGGTCAGCCAGGTGTCCGCGCATATAGTTATCATGCTCGTATTTATTTGCCTATATGATTCCCGTATAGCTGAATGTATATCTGCGTTTATTATATGGGTATTGGGTTATCTGGTGAGCATCGGTTTATCTGATGTAGTGGTAATTACAACGGATCAGATGCTGTATGACGGTGGAATAACTCATCTGATCTCGGTGATGGATATGTATGCACAGTTTATTATGCTGCCTGTCCTGATCATAATACTGGTAGTGAGAAATTATGTATCAGGTAGATATTCATTTAAACAGTTGGTCATAGTGCTTATAACTCCAATGATAAGTTGTTATCTATACTTGATAATACCAGAACAGATCGTGCTTTTGTCAGGGTACGGATTTATATTTGTGCTGATAATTGTGCTGGTCTTAAATGTTTTGAATTATTATCTGTTTGATAACATGGTGGATAATTATAAATTGAAAAATCAGGTAACAATGCTTGGTTATCAGTTGGAGCATCAGTCGGATAAATATGACCAATTGGTTCTTTCTTATAAGAAAATTGGCAGTATGGTTCATGATACCCAGAAGCATATAAGCTATATAAGGTCATGCATAGAAGAGAAAGAATATGACAGGATAAGAACAGTATGTGATAGATATGAGGAAGAATTAAAAAATAAATATGTTGTTTCAAAAACAGGAAATCTTGTTATTGATACATTTGTGAACAGTGCGTATACATTTGCCCAAAACAATGGCGTGAAATTTCATACGGATTTTAAGTTCGATAAAAATTCAATAATGGTCTCTGACTATGATATGTGTATAATAATAGGGAATCTGCTGGATAACAGTATCAATGCATGTAAGAAACAGAAGGAAAAAGAGGGGGTATATATAAAGCTGGCAATAGTGCAGACAGACCGGCATTTGGTAATAGATGTGAAAAATAGCAGTACACAGTCTGACGTGGGCGGCAGTAAGGATATGACTCATGGATATGGTATACAAAATGTGAAAAATACCATGGACAAGTACAATGGAATAATGGAGATAAAGAATACATATGGGGAATATGAAACACTTGTGCTGATCCCCATAAATCAGGATTAAATGTACATAAACCGCATGCCCCCGCATAGACTGTAAAAACAGAATATGCGGGGGCTTTTTCTTTGAAGGATTACATAGAAGAGCGGGCAATCGAAGCGGCAAATTATATCATAGACACAAGGGCGACTGTGAGACAGACAGCGGACAAGATGGGTATAAGCAAATCAACGGTGCACAAGGATATAACGGAACGGCTGGTCCGTATAAGACCCATGCTGGCGGCCCAGGCCAGGGTGGTGCTGGATGCCAACAAGGCGGAGAGACATATAAGAGGAGGGCTTGCCACGAGGGAGAAGTATCTGCATGTCACAAAGTTTTAACATAGCTTATGTTGTATTTTTCTCTGATTTGGGTTAAACTTTTGATGATTGTATAATAGCGGACTAAGTGTGGGCTATTAGAAAAAGGCAGTTTAACTATAGATTAGAGGTTAGGATATGAGATTTATTCATGTTTCGGATGTGCATTTGGGGATGATTCCTGACAAGGGAAAGCCTTGGAGCGATGTCCGTGCGAAAGAGATAGAAGAGACATTTGACAGGATCCTGGATATTGCGGAGGAGAGAAAGGTAGATCTGCTTCTCATTGCCGGAAATCTGTATCACAGTGCGCCGAAGGCTGCGGATCTTGCAAAGCTTGATGCCAGACTTGCAAAACTTACAAATACAAGAACGGTGATCATTGCGGGCAGTAGTGATTACATTGAAAGTGGATCTCCATCGGAGAATTATGAGTTCACATCGAACACAGTGCTTCTTCCGGCTGGGGAGTTCAGCAATGCGTATTTTGAAGATATAAATACCTGTGTGACCGGTTTCAGCTATGGACAGGTGGAATACACGGAGGATTTCTCAGAGGGGATAGATGCCCAGACGGAAGGCGCTGTCAATATACTTCTCATGCATGGAGGAGATGCCAGCCACAGTCCATTTAATTTCCGAAAGCTGGCTGACACAGGATTTGACTATGTGGCACTCGGACATCTGAGAAAGCCGAAGCACATGGTGAAGAACCGTATGGCATATCCGGGATCGCCGGAGCCTTTGTCACCTTCTGACACAGGAAAGCATGGCTTTATTTATGGACAGATAATAAACGGAGAGACAAGGATAAAGTGGGAGTCTGTTGCCTGCAGGAATTACATCAACCTTGGACTTGAGATAAAGCCGGAATATACTGACAGACAGATCGAGCATGCTGTTCTGAAACAGATCGATAAGATGGGAACGCAGAACATATATCGGGTTATCCTGAAGGGCCAGAAGGGGCGCGGAGTGAGACCTCAGTTTGATGATGTGTCTCAGGATTACAAGATATATGAGGTTGTGGATAATACGATGTTCGAGTACAATGCTGATGGTCTCAAGAGGGACAATGAGCACAATGTACTTGGAAGATTTATCGCTGAGTTGTCCGGTGAGGATGACGAGGTCAGCAAAAAAGCACTTGAATATGGTCTTGAGGCGATCATAGCAACTGGAGAAAAGTAATGTATATAAATAAACTTTTTTTGAAAGAATTTGGAAAATTCAATAACAAAGAAATAAAGCTGGACAAAGGCTTGAATGTGCTCTATGGAGAGCCCGGAGCCGGCAAGAGTACAATCAGGGATTTTGTGTCCGGTATACTGTATGGTATGAATAAAACCAAGGGCCTTGGAGCCCGGGGAGACAATTTTGCATTAAGAAAGCCATCCGGTGGAAATGGATATGCCGGAAAGGCACAGGTGACAAATGCTGGAAAGAGTCATCTTATGGAGAGAAATTTCAACATGTCCACGGACGGTGCAACGCTCACTGATATAGAGAGCGGGAAGGATGAGAGACTTGTGTCTAAGAATTCCTACAGAGGTGTCCTGTTTGATATGGACAAGAGCACATTTGTGGATGCAATGTGTGTTGATCCGCCGGAGGAGATGGGCGGAGATGACAAAGCTTTGTGTGACAGACTCGAGAAGTATCTTCAGAATATGAAGGAGACGGGCTGCAGCGGAATAAACAGAGCAGACGCAGTGGCGTATCTTGAGAACGAAAAGAAGAAATATGACAATCAGAAGTATCTGGTTCAGATAGAAGAGCTGGAAGCCCAGATGGATGAGCTGGGTGAAGTTGATAAGGAGCTTGAAGACATCCGAACTGCCAGACGTGAGGAGCTTGATGCTTATAATATGGAGATCGCACGTTTGAAGAGAGAGGCAAGACAGCTTGTGAATGAAAAGGATGCTGAGATCCCTGATGAGGATGAGGACAGGGAGCGAAGCAGAATATTCCTCGAGGTTGAAGCTATAGATGATGAGGACGAGCTGAAGGAGAAAAAGAAGCAGGAGAAGAAGGACAAGAAGCTGACGGACAATATATTTGTCATAATGGCAACAGGAATACTGGTTGTTGCGGTGGTCATGCTAGTGGTTCACCTTGTTGGTTTTCAGAAGTCCATACAGCAGCTATTCACGATATGTACGATTGCGTTTGTTGCTATAACCATCATAGATGGATTGTTCAGGAAAGGCGCATTTGACAGTGATAAGCTTCCGTCTGAGGAGGAGTTCAGGAGAACCATATATGAGATGGGAAGAGCAACTGAGTCGAGGACGGTTCGCGTTGAGATAGACAGAGCTTTTCAGGAGGAGCATGACAGGAAGCTTGATATGTTCAAGTTCCAGGAGCATGATGCCATAGAGAAGAGGGATGCCTACTATGAACTCAAGGAGAAGAGAGACGCCATATTTGCCGATTATGATGTGCTTGAGACTGAGAAGAAGGCCATAGATAAGGCTATCAATACCATAATGGACATATCGGAGGAGTTCTCAGGACTGTTTGCCGGTATGGACGGCAGAGTATCGGATATTCTTAGCGCACTCTCCGGTGGACAGTATCAGGAGGCAAAGCTCGATGATGAGATGCATGTTGCAGTGAAAAAGGATGACCATTTCTTCAGGGCGGAGTTCCTGGGACATGAGGTCGTCCGGCAGGTGTATCTGGCTGTGCGGCTGGCTGTTGCAGAGATACTTAACAACGAGAAAATGCCACTTGTGCTGGACGATGTGATAGATGTAACCGATGAGAGTCAGCTCACGGGAGTGCTCAAGGCGATGAGTATGGTGAACACGGAGCAGACGATATTGCTTACATCCGATAACGATCTGGTTAACAGACTTGAGGATATGCATATAGCATGCAATGTGGTGACATTGTAGAAAGTTTCTAATAATAAATAATTAAAAGACCTGCGGAAGCTTGCGATACATGGTATGTATCAGGTGAGCTTCTGTAGGCCTTTTTTGTAAGTCTATAATTGTATATTAGTAATTCTCGTAGTTATCTGAGATAGTGTGCTTCTCCTTGTACTCAGCAATTCTCGCACTGATTCTCTCTGATGGATCAAGAAGATCGCTGAGAGATGCATCGTGGTTGAGGTGATCGATAATGAGTGCAATGTACTTGCTCATGTCGGCTGATACATACCAGTCGCGGTCTGCAAGCTCAGGAAGCTGATAAGTGAGGTTGGTTGTGATGACCTTCTCAATGAGACCTTCCTCGTGACACTTGTCAAATACCTCAAGACCCTTGGTGAAGAGACCAAATGTAGCAAGTGCAAATACTCTCTTAGCCTTTCTTGCCTTGAGCTGCTTGGCAACATCTATCATACTCTCGCCTGATGCGATCATGTCGTCGATGATGATAACATCCTTGCCTTCAACTGAATCACCGAGGAACTCATGGGCAACGATAGGATTACGTCCGTCCACAACTCTTGAGTAATCTCTTCTCTTGTAGAACATACCTACATCTACACCGAGAAGGTTAGCGAAGTAGATAGCTCTGTGCATAGCACCCTCGTCAGGTGATATAACCATCATGTGGTCGTTATTTATCTCAAGATCAGGAGTTGATCTAAGAAGTGCCTTTACAAACTGGTAAGTAGGCTTTACGTTCTCGAAACCGCTCTTTGGAATAGCATTTACAACACGTGGGTCGTGAGCGTCAAATGTAACGATGTTGTCTACACCATACTGCTGAAGCTCCTGGAGCATAACTGCACAGTCGAGGGACTCGCGTCCTGATCTCTTGTGCTGACGGCTCTCATACAGGAAAGGCATGATGACAGTGATCTTTCTAGGCTTGTCTGTCATGGCAGAGATGATTCTCTTCAGATCAGCATAGTGATCGTCAGGAGACATTCTCTGAGTCTGGCCACCCATGGTGTATGTGCAGCTATAGTTTCCTACATCAAGCATGATATATATGTCTTTACCGCGGACTGACTCGTTGACAATACCCTTTGCCTCACCTGAACCAAATCTAGGGCAGTCTGCCTTGATAAGGTAAGAGTCCTTCTCGTAACCGTGGAATACAATGCTTGACTTGTTCTCGTTCTGACGGTTCTTTCTCCATTTTACGATATAAGAATCGACCTTCTCTCCGAGAGGTACAATGCTCTTATGAGCAATGATTCCTAAGCTTCCTACAGGTATTGTTTCCAACTTGCTATCGTCTGGCATAATAAAAATCCTCCTAATCTGCTTTCGTTGTCTACCTTTTGTTCCTGGCTATGCTTTTCATTCTTTTTACATAGCGGATGTTATCTCCGTAGAGATTGAAGATGAGATAGCTATCAACTATTCGTGACATGATACGCTCTGTATACCTGTTCTTGAATTCCTGCAGATCAAGATTGGTAGAAATGAGAGTAGACTGTCTCTTGATAGTTCTCGTATTTATAATCTCAAATAACTGAGACAGGACAAATGAGTTGGTGTACTCTGTGCCCAGATCGTCAATTATAAGAAAATCGCAGTTATATATGTAGTCATACAGCATCTTCTGATGAGGTTCATGACCACCCTTTATTATAATGTCCTGTAAGATATTATCAAATAAATTTATCGCCGACAAGTATAAAACTGTATAACCTTTGTCTAAAAGTTCCTTAGCGATACAATTTGTCAGGAAGGTCTTGCCTGTTCCGGTCTCTCCATATATAAGAATGCCCGGTCTGCTGTCCTGAAAATTCTCTGTGAACTGTCTTGATGCAGACAATATGCTCTGTGCATTCTGGTAAGGAGTGTAATTGTAGCCAGCAATGTGTTCATCTCTGTAGAAATCAGGATTGAAGCTGGCAAAATTCTCCGTCTCCAGCACCTTCTCTATGGTGGACTGCTGGTACAACTGGCTGATGACCATGTGTTTCAGACATGAACATGGCTTACCATCTACATATCCGCTGTCTCTGCATGCGGGGCAGTTGTATATCGGTGCCAGATAATCGTCAGGGTATCCGGTCTGTGCCATGAGCTGATGCTTCTCATCGCGGAGAGCGTGGTTCTTCATGGAGAGTGCTTCTTCATCCACTTCCTGATGCAGTATCCTTGCCCTTGATGCCTGGACGGCACTGTGGGCGATGGCATCGTCGATCTCCTTTATACGAGGGATCCTGGCATATACCTCAGCTTTTCTGTTGTCCTGTCTGCGAAGATTGTCCTGTCTGATCCTGCTCAGCCGGGACAAAATATCATCATAATTTATATTGCCCATAATATGTATATATTACCTCTTGTCAAGATTGAGTTCATCTGCAAGCATCTGTTCCAGCTTGTCCAACTGGTTGGACATGTCTGTCTGCTTGAAGTTCGCAAATCCATTCGGATTCCTGGCGGCTGCAGGCTGCGCTGTGGCCGCTGATTTCTTCTTGAGGAACTCCTGATCGAGCAGTTCGACATCCCTAATGGATTGTACACCATTCTTATGCCAGTTTTCAAGAATTCCATTGACATATGCGAAGTTGGCGGACTGTGGCTTGGAGATTATGGCCTTCTCACATGCCAGAAGGATAAGATCCTCTGAGAAATTCATCTCACCTGTCCACGCGTCAATGTATGCGGTCTCTATGCTGGTAGGATTGCTTCTGCGTATTCCAAGTGCAGAGAAGACCTTTCTGTAAAATGGGTTGTAGGCGGAGCTGTCTGCCTTGGCCTTGTCAACCGTGTCGATTCCTTTTTCATACCATGCTATGGCTACGGTCTCTGCATATCTGAAGCTTGCCTTGCCCATGGTCAGACAGTATTCGATCAGATATTCGATGAGCTCCTGGGAGAAGCCAAGCTGGTCGTATATGTATATGAGACTTTCTGATTCAGGCATGGAAAGCGGTCTGCCAAAATATGCCTCTGTCTCAAACATAATATCAGAGAGAACCTCGTCCTCCTGTTTTTTCCTAAGAAATTCTGGTGTAACTGTTATCTTGTCAGGCAGAGTGCGCTCCGGCACCTCGGCCTTGTCTTCGTCTGTGATCGTCGCCGTGATCTCGCTGTTGTTATCGTCATCCCCGGTGGAATAATCCATGCCGAGAATAGAGAGGTCGTCAACTCCGCTGTCGGAGGAGCTGCCCTTGTCGTGAAGAGGGAGAAGAGTTATTCCTGTAAGCTCCTTCTTCTTGTTGTAGTTGAGCTTCATAACATCCTGGCTTATCCAGTATTTTATGGCTCTGCAAATATCCTTCTCTGTGAGATTAAAATGATCTGCTATGTTGGCGACAGACACGGGTTTACTGGAAGACATAAGTCTGACCAGATACAGATATACCTTAACAAACTCTCCGCTGGCGGAGGTCATGTAATAGTCTATAAAAAAGTTTGATATAGAGGAATATGTTTCGTTTTTTTCTGTTGTAATAGTAATGTAGCTCATGTCAAAAAACTCCTTGATCATACTCCTGAAATAGCGCATTTCCTTTAGCGCAAATGCATTATAACATGAACTTTTTGGAATGCAAACAGAACATACAGTCGGTTGGGAAAAAGGGTGGGGGATGTGGATAATGTGGATAATGTGGACGAAAAAGTGACATAAAAATACAAAAGTCATAGTTTAACAGGGCTTTGTAATATTTCTGTAAAAATTATGTCAACAAAAAAATATAAGCTCTGTGGGGAAAACTTTCCCACAGAGCTGTGTGGATAATGTGGATAACTAATTTTTTATCAGGTCATTTCCGATAGAATAGACGTTTCCGGCGCCCATAGTTATCAACAAATCATTTTTTTTGCAATTTTTTAAGAGATAATTTTCTATATCGTCGAAAGATGGAAGATAGAATGCATCAGTACCCGTCTCGGCGATCTTCTCGGCGAGTTGCTTTGCTGAGACAAGTCCGGTATCCTTCTCTCGGGCTGCATAAATATCTGCCACGATGACGTGGTCACATACCTTGAGTGCGTCTACAAACTCATCGAACAGAGCGTAGGTTCTTGAGTAGGTGTGTGGCTGGAATACGCACCACAGTTCGTTGTAGCTTGTGTTCTTTGCTGCCTTCAGTGTGGCTGCTATCTCAGTTGGATGGTGAGCGTAGTCATCCATGACTCTAACGTTGTCGAGGATGGTTCCCTTGTACTCAAAACGTCTCTCGGCACCGACACACTCTGACAGTCCCTGTTTGATGACATCTATGGAGATTCCAAGTTCAAGGGATGCCGCTATGGCTGACAGTGAGTTGTATACGTTGTGCTCACCGAATACCTTGAGTGTTATGTCAGTGATTTCTTTGCCGTCCACAACCAGTGTATAGGTTGGATGGCCGAAGTCATCGAATCGTATATTGTGTGCTGAATATTTGTTCTGTGCGCCCTTTCCAAATGTTACCACGCGGCACTCGAGGTCTCTGACAACGGTATCATAATACTTCATATCGCCGTTCACGATGACCAGGCCCTCCTTTGGAGTCTTGGTGGCAAATACATGGAATGACTCAGCGATCTCATCTATATCCTTGAAGAAATCAAGGTGGTCGGCATCCACGTTCAGTATGATACTGATAAAAGGCTTAAATGCGTGATAGCTGTTGGTGTACTCACATGCCTCTGTTACAAAGTATTCAGATTTGCCTACACGGATATTGCCGCCGATACTGTCGAGGATTCCTCCGACTGATATGGTAGGATCAGTGTCCGCATCTATGAGGATGTAGGACAGCATGGAAGTCGTTGTTGTCTTGCCGTGGGTTCCACTGACGGCTATGGAATATTTGTAATTCTCCATGATCTGGCCGAGAAGCTGGGCTCTGGTGAGCATAGGAATGTTCTTCTCCACTGCGGCCTTGAACTCTTCATTGTCAGGATGTATGGCTGCTGTGTATACGACCAGATCTATGTTGTCTGTTATGTTAGATGCACACTGACCGATGTTGATAAGCGCTCCCATGTCGGCGAGCTGGTCGGTGATCTCGGATGCTTTCATATCTGATCCGGTAACCTTGAATCCGGCCTTCAGAAGTATCTCTGCGAGACCGCTCATGCTTATTCCGCCTATTCCCATGAAATGGACGTTGATTGGCTTTGAAAAATTGATCTTGTACATTTGTATTTCGCCTTCCTTATATAAAAGATTGATTACTATGATCCAAAGTGTTTTTTATTATAGCATAACTGCCATCAAATGAAAATAAATGGTTTTGGTCAATTGCATAGATTGTTATTGAACGAAAATTATGTTATAAATGGAGGTAGTGCGATATATGCTGAGGAGAAAACTGCAAAACTCATGCGTATCGTAGAGGGCGCAGAAGAGGTAGAGAAGATGGATGCATTGCTCAGCCTGGCTATAACGGGTGGAGATTATAACTGGATCTGAATGGGAAGAGTGATACGATCAGCAACTGGATCATATGCGTAGTGATTGCTATGACAGAAGATCCACAATATATATAAGTAGAGGTTAACACATGATTACAAATGACGCTACATTATTAAAGGTAAAGCACGAGGTGCTTTATGAGGTGGCAAAGCTTGCGTATGAAGGCAGGCTGGATGATGAGAGGGACAATCTTCCATATAAGATGGTTCCCGGTCCACAGCCATTTTTCAGATGTTGTATATACAGAGAGAGGGAGGTCATCAGACAGAGAATCAGACTTGCCGAGGGCAAAGCCCCTGGAACAGAGGATGATGGGAATGTAGTCCAGATCATCAACTCTGCCTGTGAAGGATGTCCTATTTCACGTTACGTAGTAACCGATAACTGTCAGAAGTGTATGGGAAGGGCGTGTCAGCAGGCGTGCCGTTTTGGCGCTATCAGCATGGGCCGTGACAAGTCATACATCGACCCTTCGAAGTGTAAGGAGTGTGGACAGTGTGCCAAGGTATGTCCATATAACGCCATAGCAGATCTGATGCGTCCATGCATCAAGAGCTGTCCTGTGGGAGCCATATCGGTGGCTGAGAACGGAACAGGTATTGCATTCATAGACAAGGACAAATGTATAGACTGTGGTTCGTGTATACACAAGTGCCCATTTGGAGCAATCGGATCAAAGTCTTATATAGTAGATATAATAAATGACATGAGAGCCGGCAAGAAGGTATTTGCCATGTTCGCACCTGCCACATATGGACAGTTTGGTGCGGATATCACCATGGCGAGCTGGAGAACAGCCATGAAGAAGATAGGCTTCTACGACGCTGTGGATGTGGGCCTTGGAGCCGACATGACAGCCATGGCAGAGGCAAAGGAATGGATGGAGGCCAAGGCGGATGGCAAGAAGAAGACAACCTCCTGCTGTCCTGCATTCAAGCTTCTTGTGGAGAAGCATTTCCCTGAGCTGGCAGACAGGGTATCTGAGACCGTATCACCTATGTGTGCAGTGTCGAGATATATCAAGGAGAATTATGAGGATGCCGTCACAGTATTCATCGGCCCTTGTATCGGCAAGAAAGCCGAGAGTGCAGCCGGAGAGACGGAATCTGCGGACTATGCGCTGACATACGGAGAGATCAGAGCCATGCTGAGAGCAAAGGATGTCAAGCTTGAGCCTGAGGCTGAAGATAACGACCAGTCCACACTGTTCGGCAAGAAATTTGCAAATGCAGGCGGAGTCACAGCGGCAGTCATAGAGAGCATGAAGGAGCTCGGCTGCGAGGACGAGGTTAAGGTGTGCAAATGCGATGGAATAGATGCATGTAAGAAGGCACTGACCCTCATGAAGTTCAACAGATTCCAGGATGACTTCATGGAAGGTATGGCGTGTGAAGGTGGCTGCGTGGGCGGCCCTTCAAGACACAGGGATCCGAACATGGCGATGCGTGACAGAAAGGCAGCCCTTGATAATTCTACAGATATCAACATCACAGAGAATCTTGAGAAGCAGGGAGCAGACAAGATTGATATGGTGAGAGATTAGTGCATGGAGGACAAAGACATGACAACAGTTTTGATATTTGTGATATGTGTGCTTATATTTGTGTGCGTATCGGTGGTTACGGCGATACTTGTATACAAGTCACAGATGCGTAAGAAGAAGCTTCAGTGGGACAGCCGGCAGCAGACACAGGATTCCAAGCAGGTACAGGATCAGTAGAGACTGTGATATATAATGAAATAATAAGAAAATTAAGGCGTGCAGCGATGGAGATGAAACTGGACTTATCCGGGGGGAATTCATTGCTGCACGCCTTATTTTTATGGATTGAGGGAAAAACCTGTGCAGTCAAAATGTAATACCAATATGTGAAAATAAATTAAAACTTTTATTTTTCTGTTGACATGACAAAGAGATATGATAATATATGGATGTAGTAATCGAAACTACGTGTAAAGTTAATTGAAAACGCACATTAAAGTAACGTTTATTTTGATTGCTAGATAGAAATACGAACTTAGAAGACTTTTTATACTAAGTTAATACATAATGTGATAAAAAACGGCATGTATCGCCGGCGTTAAAAGGCGGAAAAGCCGTTTTACCATATATATTATCAGAACTTATAGTTTATGGAGGAAATTAACATGTCAACAGAAATGAGACCAGAGCAGGGAATAGCAGGAAAGTTTGTGAGGTCAGCTCTTGATGAGAATGGAGTTCTCAGCAAGATTGAGTTCACCAACAGCGAGAATTTCAACTTCGCATACGACGTAATGGATGCTCTGGCAGAGAGGAAGCCTGATCAGACAGCGCTCATCTATGTATCAAAGGATAGAACGATCGAGAAGAAATTCACATTCCAGGATATCAAGGATTATTCCAATAGGGCAGCCAATTACTTCAAGAGCCTGGGCATCAGGAAGGGTGACAAGGTAATGCTCGTGTTAAAGAGACATTATCAGTATTGGTTCACCATGATGGCTCTCCACAAGATCGGTGCCATAGCTATACCGGCGACAAATATATTAAAGGCAACAGATTATCAGTATAGAATTGAGGCAGCAGGCGTATCAGCGGTTGTGTGTACATCAGATGACGGAATCACGGCGTCCATAGATACATTTGCTGATGACAAGCTGACAAAGATCGTTGTAAATCATCCAGTAGAAGGCTGGAACTTCTTCGATGAGGGAATCATGGAGTGCAGCACCGAGTTTCCAAGACCTACAGGCGAGGATGCCGTAGGAGGAAAGGATGATATACTGTTCGTCATGTTCACATCGGGAACAACAGAGCATCCAAAGATGGTTGCACACAATCATCTGTATCCACTTGGACATTACATCACAGCAAAATACTGGCACTGCAACAAACCTGGTGAGGTTCATCTCACAGTTTCAGATACAGGCTGGGGTAAGGCTCTCTGGGGCAAGCTCTACGGACAGTGGCTGTGCGAGGCATGCGTATTCGTATTTGACTTTGATACATTCAGTGCGGACACTATATTCAAGCTTATAGAGAAGTACAATATCTCAACATTCTGTGCACCTCCAACACTGTACAGAATCCTTATCCGTATGGATATGAGTAAGTACAACCTCTCATCCCTCAGATACTGTACAACAGCGGGTGAGGCACTTAACCCTGAGGTATTTGACGTATTCAAGGAGAAGACAGGATTCACTATATATGAAGGATTTGGTCAGACAGAGACGACTCTTACCATTGGTAACCTTGAGAATACTACTCCAAGACCGGGATCAATGGGTAAGGCAAGCCCAATGTATGACGTGAGGATCATGAAGGCAGACGGAACATTTGCTGCACCTGGTGAGACAGGTGAGATCGTCATCAACATCGCAGACGGTGCGCCGGACGGACTGTTCATGGAGTACTACAGGGATCCACAGAGAACAGCCGAGGTTATGCATGACGGCTTCTATCACACAGGTGATACGGCTTACCAGGATGAGGATGGATATTTCTGGTTCGTTGGACGTGTGGATGATATTATCAAGGTTGCAGGCTACAGAGTAGGACCTTTCGAGATAGAGAATGAGATCATGAGAATACCTTATGTCCTTGAGTGTGCAGTTACATCAGTACCTGACAGCACAAGAGGTCAGGCAATAAAGGCCACTATCGTTCTCACAGAGGGTACAGTTGGCGATGAGAACCTCAAGAAGGAGCTCAAGAGATACTTTAAAGAGAACATCGCAAGCTACAAGAGACCTAGAGTTATCGAGTTCGTTGATGAGATGCCAAAGACCATCAGCGGCAAGGTAAGACGTGTTGAGATCAAGGAAAAGGACTGGAAGTAAGTCAGAAATCAGGTGAAATAAATGATAGATATAGATATGAGTAAGATCAAGCCATATGATAGATCGGTTTATTATTATGAGACGGACAGGATGCAGATAGTACACCACTCCAATTACATCAGATGGATCGAGGAGGCAAGGCTGGACTGGATGAAGCAGATAGGCTGGGATTACAAGTCTATAGAGGACGACGGATATATAATTCCTGTGCTTGGTGTGACGGCTGAGTATAAGAGTATGTGCCACTTCGGCGATGATGTGCTGATACATGTCAGTCTTTCGGAGTATACAGGTGTCCGTGTAGGGTTTTCATATGAGGTCGTGGATAAGAAGACAGGCGAGCTTAGAACACTTTGCACAAGCTCACATTGTCTGCTGGATGGCAACAACAAGCTTGTGTTCATCAGAAAGGCATATCCTGAGCATGATAAGCTGTTTAAGGAGCTGCTTGAGGATTACAAGAAACGTCAGAGCAAATAAACAGAGCTGTTGTCTGGTGTATAAATAATTTAATATTGTATTAATTGATGGTTATTAATAGCTGGTAAAATTGTTTGTGTAACTTTTTTATCAGCTATTTTTATCTATTTAGACATGTAATTAGTTAAAACATCCTTTTTATATTATGGCGTAAATGCTATAATGGAAACGGTTGCGTGGGAATATATGGCAGGCTGGATGCTGCTGCAAGGAGGGATCTTTTGAAAGAAGTATCACTTGATAAACAATACTACGAAGAACATATACAGAATATATTATATGATAATTACATGAAGCTGGCGCTGGTCAACATTGATACTGGGGAGTATGTGAGTGTTATCAGCGTGGACAAGAATGCAGATAATTATAAAAGTATCTCTGACGTAACTTCCTATTTTAAGGATAACAGGGGACTGGACTGCTGTCATCCTGATGAAGTCAGAGAATTTGCATATATGTGTGATATGAAGCATGTCAAAGCACTCATAGAAGCCGGAGCCAGATCCATCGTGCGTAATTTCAGGTTCAGATTGAGGCTTGGCGAGGACTATGAGTGGGTTTCCATGGATATAGAAGCTGAGAGAGAGCCTAGAGAGGACGGACAATGGGTTGTGTTCGGCATGAGGACAGTCAGCCCTGACACTTTGGTGCTGGAGGATAGTCTCAGGACACTGACAAGGGTATACAGGCGTATATTCAGGATTGATGTGACTCACAATATTTGCGAGACATTGAGAGGTGGATATATAAGAAGCAGGGATGAGGTTAAGCATGACTGCCTTGGAGAGTACATGAAAGACATGACTATGGGTGGTGAGATATTCCCTGACGACGTGGACAGGGTAAGAAAGTGCCTGTCTCCTGAGTTTCTCATAAAATATTTTGCGAATGGACATGACAGATTTACCATTAGATATAAGCGCAAGATGGATATGGTGTACAGATGGGTGATGACAGAGGTCATACCTACTGCTAACTATAGAGATGACAATAAGGTATTCTATATTTATACGAGGGATATACATGAGGAGTATTCTGAGAGTATAGAGAAGCAGGAGCTGTTGGAATTTTACAGTTACAAGGATACACTCACTCGTCTCGGCAATAGAAATGCATTTAACATTCTGTGCGACGCGTATGCAGACCGAAATGATAAGCGGTCGGTCGGATTCGTATTCAACGATGTGAACAAATTGAAGTATGTGAATGATCATTATGGACATAAAGAAGGAGATTTATATCTTCAGAGGGTATCGCAGATGTTGGCACAGCATTTTGGCGAAAATGCATGTTACAGGATAAGTGGCGATGAATTTGTTGTCATCATTATGGATATTGCTGAGCAGTCGTTTAACTCAATGATCGCCAGATATAAAGAGGTAATTGATGAGCAGGAGGAGGCTCCGGTTGCGTTCGGCGCAGTCTGGAAGGCTGAGGCAGATTCCATAGACAAGATAATGAACGAAGCCGAAAGACTGATGTATGAGGATAAGAAGAGATTCTATTCGAAGCATCCTGAGGTCAAGAGGCGCGAGAGCGTGGAGAATGAGGCGAATATAGCTGTAGGAACTACAGAGGATGGAGTTCCGCATTACAGGAATCTTGGAAAGACAGACAGGATATTTGATGCCCTTGCAGCTACAACACTCAGAAATTATATATTTATGGATGATCTCGATACGAATGTGACAAAATGGTCTGCCAGTGCGGTGGATTACTTTGGACTTCCGGGGCAATACATATATGATACACAGAAAGTGTGGGAGAAGCTTATACATCCAGATGACAGAGCAATATTTGAACAGGATATTACAGAGGTATTTGCGGGGCGCAAAAAGTATCATGATGTAGAATATAGAATGAGAAACAAAAAGGGTGAATATGTGGTCTGCACCTGCAGAGGTTTCATAACCAAGAAAGAAAATGGTGATCCGGAGTTCTTTGTGGGCACTGTCATAAACCACGGTGTCATAGATGGGGTTGATCCGGTGACGAACCTGCACAATCAGCATGAGTATACCAAGTATATATCAATACATTTGAGAAACAGGCAGACGATGAGCATTCTGGCAATAGGAATATCCATGTTCAACAGTATCAATATGATGTATGGATATGCATATGGTAATGCTGTTCTTAAGGATTTTGCCACAAAGCTCAAAAATGTCGTCGGTGGAAAGGGACTCGTGTTCAGACTTGACGGTGCAAAATTTGCGATTTGTTCAAACGTGTATACCAAACAGGAACTCAAAGAGGTATACAGACATGTACAGAATCTTGCACTTGACAATGTAGGTCTGAATGGCACATCGATCCCGCTTAAATTATACGGAGGTGGTCTGATATATGACCATGTAGGAGCAGCCGATGAGGATGTGATAAAGAGCAGTGTGGAATATGCCTTGGAGAGATCCAAGGAGGATCATCATGGTGAACTTGTATTCTTCAATGAGGAGATCAAGGACAATGATAGAATGAGACTGCAGCTGTACAGCACAATACACAAATGTGTGGCAAACAACATGGAAGGCTTTTTCATGTGCTACCAGCCTATAGCAAATTCCGAGACAGGCCACATAGTAGGTATGGAGGCTCTTCTCAGATGGAAACACAAGGAATTTGGAGTGGTTCCACCGGGAATATTTATACCGTGGCTTGAGATGGAGCCGTGTTTCTTTGAACTTGGCAACTGGATAATAGAGCAGGCACTCACGGATGGTATGGAGATCCGCAAGATCAGACCTGATTTTGTGGTGAATGTTAATATATCAGCGACTCAGCTTGAGAATCATGGATTCAGGCAGGCTGTTGTGGATATATTAAAAAAGACGAAGTTCCCTCCTGAGTATTTGTGCATAGAGCTCACAGAGAGATGTAAGAATATGGATATAGCATTTCTGAAAAATGAGCTGGAATATTTCAGGAAACTTGGAATAAAGATCGCTATCGATGATTTCGGAACGGGAAATGCTACCTTAAATCTGCTCACGGAATTACCGATAGATGAGCTTAAGGTCGATATGTCATTTGTCAGGGGAATACAGGAGAGCAAGCCTAATCAGGTCCTTGTACAGGCGGTTGTGTCCTGTGCACATCAACTCGGATACAAGAGCTGCATTGAAGGTGTCGAGGACAAGGCACTGTTCGATTACCTTCATAGGTATGGTTCCACTTACTATCAGGGATATCATTTCTCCAGACCGGTTTGTCTGGAGGATTTTAAGAAATTGTTGTGAGGACGGACGAAGGCTGGCCCATTAGTGAGGGGGTATTGTGGTATCTTCAATCACGCTTGACTACTGTCGCTTCGATTTACTTCCATATGCACTCGGTTCCAGCAGCGATAAGGGCGTTGCTGCTTACACCTCGGCAGGAAGCATCGAAGCTCGGTAGTCCGCGCTACCGATTGCAGATATCACAGTACCCCCTCTTCTGGGAATTTGTGTTATTTCAGGGATTTTTTTGCGAAAAGATAAAATTTTGTGCTCTTTGACTTGCTTGCTTCAGGTTGACATAGAACATGGGCGTTGATAAGATTGGGGTAATTGTGACAATATAATATGTTGGGTGTATAGTCCCGGAGAATTCCGGCGAATGAGACATACCACACACATTGCGGACTGGGCGTATAAGGAAGCTTATGGTGCCTGGGAGGATGTTGTAAACGAGGTGTGCTCAGTAAGAAGAGAAGTGCGGTGAGAATCCGTCGCAACAGCCATTACTGTATGCAGAGCATAGACTCTGGCAAGTCAGATCGCTTGCTATATATCCACTCGGAATAATGTGAAAGGAGACACGATTATGAAGAGAAGAATTTTTGCTGTGTGTATGGCGATGTGCACGATGGCAATGGTTATGTTCACGGGAACAACAGGAAATGCTGTGAACGTGTATGCGGCGGATGATGTAACGGATTCTACGATATATGCAGAGTCGGATGGTGTAACAGATTCTACGATATACACAGTGCCAGACGATATGACGAATCCAGCAGTATCTACAGCGATGAATGACGAGACGGATCCGGTGACGGGAACTGCGACAGAGGAAACTGCAGATGTGGCTACGGTTGATTACACACAGGCTCTTGACAAGACTCTTGCATATCTTAGGAAGACTGCGGATGACCCTCAGTTTGGAGCTGAGTGGAACGTGATGACTCTTGCCAGATATGGTTATGAGGATGAGGCATGGTATGGGGAATACTATGATAATGTTGTGGAGTATGTTAAGGCAAAAGGCTCGGCAAAGCTTCACAAGAATAAGAGTACGGACAATTCAAGAACTATACTTGCACTCACTGCGATTGGCGCTGATGCCACAGATGTTGGTGGATACAATCTGCTTGAGCCATTGGCCGATATGAATTATGTAACAACACAGGGAATCAATGGCCCGGTGTTTGCGTTGATTGCATTTGACACGGTAGGTTATGATATTCCGAAGCTTCCAGATGGAAGTGACGGTGTTCAGACGACAAGGGAAGGGCTTGTTGAATATATCCTTGGACGGGAGCTTGATGGCGGTGGTTGGGCATTTTCTGGTAGTAATGCTGACCCGGATATGACAGGTATGACAATTCAGGCACTTGCGCCGTATTACAAGTCTAACACAGAGGTTAAGACGGCGGTTGACAGGGCGCTTGATGTAATGTCGGGGCTGCAGAAGGCTGATGGTGGATTTGCTTCATGGGGAACTGTGAATTCTGAGAGCTGTGCGCAGGTGATATGTGGATTACTTGATATAGGCAGGGATGCCGGAACAGATGAGGCATTTGTCAAAAATGGACATTCTGTGCTGGATGCTTTGATGGGATTCTATGTTGCGAGTGCCGGCGGGTTTGCCCATGATGTAAAACAGAATGGTGAACTGGTTGTAAATGGAATGGCTTCGCAGCAGGCTGGATATGCTCTGGCTGCCTATGACAGATTCAAAAAAGGAAAGAACACACTGTATGATATGTCTGATGCAAAGCCATTATATATCCGATCCGTGGCGACAGCGGATGTGAAACTCAGCACCAGCACGTATGTGTACGACGGCAAGGCCAAGAAGCCGGGCGTGACGGTGAAGATCGGTGACAGAGAGCTTAAGAATGGTGTGGATTACACCATTTCATATCAGAACAATGTCAATATTGGCAATTCGGCAAAGGTAGTGGTGACCGGCAAGGGAATATTCAAGGGCTCAGCCAGCAAGACATTTGTCATAAAGATGGCTGCGCCGGCTAAGACGAGTGTGTCGGCGGGTAATGGAGCAGCAGGCATAACAGTAAAGTGGAAGAAAGCGGCACGGGCTGACAGATATGTGGTGCTCAGAAAGGTTGGAAATGCAAAGAATTGGACGACTGTGACTACCACAAAAGCTCTGAGCTACACTGACCGGAAGGTCGCAAATGGCAAGAAATATATCTATGCAGTTAAGCCTGTTGGAAGTGGCGGGGAGGCTACGTATACGACCCAGACAATATACAGGGTCAATCAGGAAAAGATAACAAAGATAAAGTCAACGGTGAAGAAAAAGTGCACTGTGACTTATAAAAAAAATGCGAGTGCTTCGGGGTACAGGGTGATGTATTCCACGGATAAGACATTTAAAAAGAATGTCAAGGTGTACAGGGCATCGGTAAACAAGAAGACAAATGTGACGTTGAGCGGACTCAAGGCGGGAAAGCGGTATTATGTCAGAGTTCAGGGATTCAAGAAGGTTGGAAAGACTTATTATTACGGAGCATGGAGCAAGACTGTAAACGTTGTGATCCGAAAGAAGTAGGTATATGGATAAGATCAAAGAATTTGTAAAGAAATATAAGAAACACATAGGTGGAGCTGTGATTGTTCTGCTGATCCTGGTGTGGGCTTTCTGGTACGGGGGAAATGCGCCGGGAGCCAGAGGTTTCAAGCTGGAAAAGACCGAAGAGGGAGTCACAACTGAAGCTGTAGGCGGTGCGGAACTGACGGAGACAACGAAGAGTGCGACAGAGGAAAATACTGATGCAGGGAATGACAAGAAAAAGAAATCAGACAGTTCTGTAACCGATACCTCCTCAGGAACTCATTCGGATTCTGATACATCGGAAACAGAATATCAGACTTCCGCTGAGAGCACATCGGAGAATGTGACGGAGCGAAATTCTGAGACTACCACGGAGAAGAAGACGGAGGCTACTACAAAGAAGAATACCACCACGGAGTCTCAAAAAACAACTGAGAAGAAACCGGGGACCACGACGACTACGGAAAAGCGGAAACCGGATAAGACAACTGCTGATTCTTCTGCCACGACAAAGGCAACTACAGAGAATACAACTGAAGCGCCGAAGAAAACCTACAGTTGCACTATATCAATAGGATGTTCTACAATATTTGACAATCTGGAACTGCTAAGACCGGAGAAAAAGGACTATGTACCTGATGACGGTGTCATTCTGGGAACTGTGACTGCCACATTTGAGGAGGGGGACACAGTATTCGAAGTGCTTAAGTCGGTGTGCAGGGATTATGGTATACAGCTTGAATATTCATGGACGCCTATGTATGGAAGTTATTATATAGAAGGAATTCACAATCTGTATGAATTTGACTGTGGTGATGGCTCAGGCTGGATGTACTCGGTAAATGGCTGGTTCCCGAATTATGGCTGTTCAAGCTATGAACTCAAGCAGGGAGATGTGATAAAATGGCTCTATACATGTGACCTGGGAGCAGATGTTGGATCCGAGATGCATTGACAGATTTGCTGAGACATGGGTACTGGACATAGTGATTGATAGGAGATAAAAATATAATTGTGAAAAGACAGGATTCATTTTCCACATATCACCCTATAGTCAATCTGGTATACTTTATATTCACTATAGGATATGCCCTGGCATTTACCCATCCGGTTTGCCTGGGCATGTCTTTTATAGGGGCATTTGTGTATTCAGTATTGCTTAGGGGATATGATGGCTTCAGGACAAATATAAAATATATGATCCCACTTATATTGCTGACGGCGCTCATCAACCCGGCGTTCAGCCATCAGGGAGTGACGATACTCACATATTTTCCGTCTGGAAATCCGTTGACATTGGAGTCTATAATGTATGGAATCATGGCTGCGTTTATGCTGGTGACAGTGATATGCTGGTTTTCGTGCTTTAACTGCGTTATATCATCGGACAAGATGGTGTATCTGTTCGGCAAGGCGGCGCCAGTGTTGTCGCTGATACTTTCCATGACACTGAGGTTTATTCCGGACATATCAGGACAGTTTGGAAAGGTGTACAGAGCTCAGAGGGCATCTGGATACAAACCAAAAGGTTCGTATTTTGTGAGAATTAGAACGGGCTGCCATGTGTTTTCTGCCGTTGTAACCTGGGCTCTTGAACGGGCGCTTGTCACTGCAGACAGTATGAGATCAAGGGGATATGGACTTTCCGGAAGATCTGCATATTCACTGTATAGATTTAGAAAAAGTGATACTAAAGCGCTTGCATTTATACTTGTGTGTGGATTGTATGTGCTGGCCGGCAGTGTGTGCGGAGGATTTGCGTTCTGGTATTATCCGTCTATAAGAGGAAGTATAAGTGGTACACTTACTGTAAGTATGTATGTAGTGTATGTATGTCTTATATGTGTTCCAGTATATATGCAGGCAAAAGAAAATTTTAAGATTCGCAAAATGTGACAAAGGAGAAGCGGTGAATATATTAGATATAAAAGAACTGACATTTGCATATCCCGATAGCAATGATGATTCGGGCGAGAGATATTTGCCTGATGCATTGAAAAATGTGACGATATCAGTGAGGCAGGGTGAATTCGTGGTCATATTGGGAAGTTCCGGATGTGGAAAGACCACACTTCTTAGGCAGTTGAAGACAAGTATCGCTCCTCACGGAAGATCGTCCGGGAAGATAGATTTCAAAGGAAGAAGCCTGGAGGAGATGGATGACCGGACATCAGCAAGGCAGATCGGATTTGTACAGCAGGATGTCGATGCACAGCTTGTCACTGATAAAGTGTGGCATGAGCTGGCATTTGGATTGGAGAGTCTGGGATACGATAATGGATATATCAGACGACGCGTTGCGGAGATGTGTTCATTCTTCGGGTTGTCCGGGATATTCCACAGGCGTGTCGCAGAGCTGTCTGGCGGACAGAAGCAGATGGTGAATCTTGCGTCGGTCATGGCTCTGTCTCCGGAGGTGCTGATACTGGATGAACCGACCAGCCAGCTCGATCCGATAGCTGCGAATGAATTCATAGCATGTCTTGTGAGAATCAACAGGGAGCTTGGCACGACCATCATCATGACTGAGCATAGGCTGGAGGAGGTGCTTCCGGTGTGCAGCAGAGCGGTGGTCATGGATGAAGGCACAGTGCTGTGTCAAGGAACTGTCAAGGAGGTAGCTGCCACCCTGAAAAATGAAGGACAGAGGTTAAAGGAAAAAGGTATAAACAGAAATGGATTGTATCTCTCCATGCCGGCGGCTGTCCAGGTGTATCTGGGGCTTGATGGCTCGGATGAATCTCCGGTGACCGTAGCGGAGGGGCGAAACTGGTTGTCACAGTTTGACAGTAAGTACAGGGAATCGGGGCATGAGGTTGCGCCTGGGTATGTGCTGGTGGATGAAGGAGATGCCAGGGAGGCAGATGGTCAGAAAACTGATCATGGTGCTGGAGAAACTACAAGAAAAATTGCGAATCGTCAGGACAAGTCCTGGGCAGTCATGATAGATGAGGTTCACTTCAGATACGACAAGGGTTCGCAGGAAGTACTTCGCGGTCTGGATCTTGACATATACGATAATGAGATACTCATGATAAATGGAAGCAACGGATGCGGCAAGTCGACGTTGCTCTCCCTGATAGCGGGGGTAAATAAGCCGTACCGTGGAAGAATAAAGATAAAACAGGGTAAAAGTGTGGGCATGCTCCCACAGAACCCGGAGCTTCTTTTCACAAGACGTTCTGTACGGGAAGAACTGGTGGACGCAAGTGACAGAAAAAAGCTGGTGGACATAGTGAGGTTCTGTAAGTTGGAGCATTTGATGGACAGACATCCTTACGATCTGTCAGGAGGAGAGAAGCAGAGGCTGGCACTTGCAAAGGTACTTCTGTATGATCCTGATATTCTGCTCATGGATGAGCCGACAAAGGGGCTTGATAATGGGTTCAAGGCAGAACTCAAGTGTATGCTCAGAGATCTGCAGCGACATGGCAAGACCATAGTGGTGGTGAGTCATGATGTGGAATTCTGCGCTGTGGCGGGAGACCGCATAGCGCTGCTGTTCGATGGCGAGCTTGCCACAGTGAACGGTGTACAGGAATATCTGGCGGGCAACAATTTCTTCACCACTGCGGCGGCAAGGATCTCCCAGGGGATACTTTGCGGTGCGGTTACTGTTTCTGATATATTGAAGGCATATGGAGTCAGGGAGTCGAGGACGGTATGTGGAGACGGAAACAGGATCGACGATGATGCTATAATAAAGGACATAACTTTGACGAAGGAGCGCGAAGCTGATCCCCTGAAATGGTGGCAGATACTCACGATATCTGTCACGTCGGTGATCATCATATTCTGCTTCTGGCAGACCATGGCCCAGTCCAATCTGGCAGATCTTGTGCAGAGAGGGATGACCATCACGTCAAAGGGATGGAAATATCTGGCTATGTATGGAGTGATGATATGTGCCATAGCGGGGCTGCTCCTTGCTATAAGACCTGTCACCAGAAAGAAGAACGAGGATATCGTCATGGAAGCTGCCAGTCACAGATCCGTCAGGAGAACGATATTAAGTATAGTGGCTATGCTCGTTGTGATTCCACTTACGGTATGGTTTGGATGCGAGAGACTTGGAGACAAAAAATATTATTTTATATCTCTGCTGATTATAATAGAGGCAATGATCCCGTTCTTTGTATCATTTGAGGGAAGAAAGCCCAAGGTAAGGGATATAGTCATATTGGCGGTTATGTGTGCTCTGGCCGTCACGGGCAGGGCGGCATTCTTCATGCTCCCGAACTTCAGCCCGACCATGGCCATAGTGATCATATCCGGAGTGGCATTTGGCTGCGAAGGAGGATTTGTGGTCGGCGCAATGTCCATGTTCGTGTCTAATTTCCTGATGGGGCAGGGTCCGTGGACTCCATGGCAGATGTTTGCCATGGGACTGGTGGGGTTCCTGGCGGGACTCTTCTTCTCCAAAAGCGGAGTGCGGACAAAGAACACGACAAAGCTTGGACTGTGCATATTCGGTGCACTTATCTGTATCCTGATATACGGCGGAATAATGAATCCGGCGTCGGTGATAATCTGGCAGCCGGCTGTGAACAGGAGCATGATCATAGCGTCATATGTGACGGGATTCCCATTTGACGTGGTGCATGGAACTGCAACGGTGATATTCCTGTGGTTGCTGGCAAGACCATTTCTTGAGAAACTTGACAGGGTGCGGATCAAGTATGGTGTTCTGTAGACAAATAATAAAATGATTGAGGATTACTGCTATGATAAGAAATGAGAAACTGGAAGATATCTCAGATGGAAGATTATACGATGCGAATGATATGGTGAAGGCGTACTGCAATGAGTGCAAGGGGTGCCATGCCTGCTGCACAGGGATGGGGAGTTCCATCATCCTTGATCCACTGGACGTGATGAGACTTTGTAAGGAGACCGGCAAGAACTTTACGCAGCTGCTTGAAAAGGAGCTTGAGGTCAATGTGGTGGATGGTCTGGTGCTTCCAAATATAAGGATGACGGCGGATAAGTGCCCATTCTTAAACGATGAGGGCAGATGCAGCATCCATAGCGCGAGACCTGGCTTTTGCAGACTCTTTCCACTTGGCAGATATTACACCGATGACGGATTCAGATACATCCTGCAGATACATGAGTGTGAGCGCGCGGGCAGGACTAAGGTCAAGGTGTCGAAATGGATAGATACAGAGGACTTGCCGCGGTACACGAAATATATAAATGACTGGCACAAGTTCCAGAAGGACATGCAGAGAAACCTGATCGAGTATATGCGCACTGGTGAGGATGAGACAGCGAGAAATCAGACCATGCTGGTGCTGCAGGTTATGTATGTGGGAATGTATGATGCGGAGAAGGATTTCTATGATCAGTTTGATGCCAGACTTGCGCACATTAGGAGTCTGCTGTGTATGACGGAGTAGAAAGGGATGGAATGGAGTATCTGGATGTAACTTTGTTTACCTTGTATCGGAAATCACTTGATCATACAGAGTTATAAATGTAAAAACAGGGTATAGAGTTTATATGGGAAAAGTTAGAGATATCATAGATAAGACATTTGAATATGGACAGGGCAGAGGTGAACTGCCGGGAGTTGATGAGCTGGCTGAAGCTATAGAAGTGCTGTCACGGATAGAGGATGTTACGGCTGCGTCAAATGTAAAAATGAAGATGATGGATGGGCAAAGTCTGGAAGAATCCCCCCAGAATGTGAAGATGTCAGGTGATTCCAGTGACCTTCAGAACGGCATTAGTGACTTTGAGTATCTCAGAAGGAAGGCTTACGATCTGGCTCATCAGAGTTTTGGCAACAGGATATATATAAGAGGACTTATCGAGTTTACGAACATTTGCAAGAATGATTGCTACTACTGCGGTATCAGGAAGAGCAACAGTCACGTGGATAGATACCGTCTGACAAAGGATCAGATACTGTCCTGTGCCGATGAGGGATATGTGCTTGGGTTCAGGACGTTTGTGATTCAGGGAGGCGAGGACGGAGGATTTTCAGATGAGGCTATAGCTGACATAGTGAGGTGCATCAAGGAGAGATATCCGGATTGTGCCGTTACGCTGTCATTTGGCGAGCATACATATGAGACTTACAGGCTGTGGCGGATGGCCGGGGCGGACAGATATCTTCTGAGACATGAGACCGCGGACAGGGTGCATTATGAAAGATTACACCCGGATTCGATGAGCTATGACAACAGAGTCAGATGTCTGTACGATCTTAAAAGTCTTGGATATCAGGTGGGAAGCGGATTCATGGTTGGATCGCCGTATCAGACGCCGGTGAATCTGGCCGAGGATCTGCATTTCCTTGCGAAGTTGCAGCCGCAGATGATAGGGATCGGGCCGTATGTTCCTCACAAGGAGACGCCATTTGCGAAGATGGAGCAGGGAACGGTCAGGCAGACGCTGGTGATGATAAGCATGCTGAGACTGATGTTCCCGAAGGCACTCATACCATCCACCACATCTCTCGGAACGATAGCGGCGGATGGCAGGGAGCGTGGGTTTATGCACGGTGCGAATGTGGTCATGCCGAATCTGTCTCCTGTGTCTGTCCGAAAGAAATACGAGCTCTATGACAACAAGATATGCACGGGGGAGGAATCCGCCCAGTGCCGCGGCTGCCTTGATAGGCGCGCAGAGGCGTTCGGATTCCAGATTGTTGTCGATAGAGGAGACTATATATCATAAGGAGGACCCGCGTAAGCGGGAGATTACTTATGATGTACGCAGACGCCGCGCGAAGCGCCTTTCATGCGTCTGCTCCTTGAGGACCCGCGTAAGCTCATTTTTACTCTCTCTCTTCCTTGATGAACATGAACAGAAAGCTTACGAACAGCAGACAGCAGGAGAACCAGATGGTCCTCATATCAAATATACGGATGAAGTGACCGCCCACAGCGGCACCGATTCCGAATAGCAGGATGATCGCCCAGTAGCACAGAGATTTGAACAGTGTGTTCCTGTCCTTTGTTCTGAAGTATGCACACAAGGCATCGGTGCCACTTCGGATATTTCCAATGCACATGGTACTGGCAAATGCATAGCCGTTGACCTTCCTAAATGCCTGAACCTGCATGGCACATGAAAATGAAACCATGGCATTTGCGATAAGATTGAGCCTTATGGGAAGAAATCCCACGATAAGAAGCAGAAAAATCTCACACAATACAACGATCTGTCTCCAATGAAACTGCTGCATATTCTGAAATTTCTGTTTTATACACTCGGCAGCAGCAATTCCAAGCGCAAAAAATAATAGAGGAACGGCATAGTGTACACACATTCTCCAGTTTCGGTCTACAAGATTCTGACCGAGAAGAACTATGTTGCCTGTCTGTGCATTTGCAAATACCTTTCCTCTGAATATATAGGTATATGCATCCTGCAGACCTCCTGATACTGACAGGAAGGCCGCGGTGATGAAAGATTCTGACATTTGTCTATGTGGATAAAACTTCATGGTTCATATACTCCTTGGTTGTAGATTTGACATTCAGGCGCTGATCTCATCTGGGGGATCTCATCTGGGGGACGGAGGTACCTGACCCCATTCGGGGATCAGGTGCAGTACCTGAAGGTTTTGTCCGTCAGGATCCTTGCAAATATCAGTCCAAGTGGCAGGGCTATGATGATCATGATGGCAGCCGCAAACCAGGACACGGCATCGGAAAGTGACATGATTCCAAAGTTGTATATTGCACGATAAAGATAAAGCCCTGGAACCATGATGACTATGGATGGGACTGTCAGTGAGATTCGCGGATAACCGTTGGTGCTTTTGATGAATGAAGCGAGCAGTCCGGCCGTGAGGGCTCCGGCAAATGCGGCGGCAGCTGCAGGGATGCCGGCAAGATCTACCAGTTCAAGACGGAGAGTGTTGGCTATGGCACCGATGGCAGCGGCTGTGGCGGCCATGTGTATGGAGCTGTTGAACATGATGGAGAATCCGAACACACCACAGAAGCTGGCAATCAATCTGAATACCAGATGAAGTCCTGGTGTTATGTCGAGTGCTACAAAATCCTGTGGGTGAAGCTTCAGCAGAAGCGCCATGATCCATGCGAACATCGTTGCCACAAGCACAATGATGATCGAGTATGTAAGTCTCTCAAGTCCGGATCTCAGATCCAGCTTTGCAAGGTCTATACCGCTGGTGATGAATGGAAATCCCGGTATGATGAACAGCATTGAGCAGATATATCCGGCTTCGTGGAAGGCGGGTATATGAAATGCCAGCTCGGCGGCCTTTAGCAGCAGTGCGTACACAAGACAAGCGGCTGACACGGATACAGCTATGTTCATATATAAAGTAAAATGGTGTTTGATAAGCTTTGTCCTTATGAGGTTTCCGATTCCGGCTGCGATAAATGCCAGCATCATTTCTACAGGCCCGCCGCCTAGGAGAAATGTGAAGGCACAGCAGGCGAGAGCAGAGGCAAGTCCGAGGCGGAGAGGAGAATACAAGGTATGTATTTTTTCTATCTCATCAAGTCTCTGATGGATTTTCTCGCCGGTCAAATGCGCCTCTTCATTTGGAAAATTGTCAACAAACTGCTCCATTCTATATAGCTTTGAGGTGTTTACGCCTGTATTGGCGATGCACAGGGACTGTGATACACAGTCGTGACCGTCAAAACAGTTGAATTCTATGGACATGAGTCCGACATCGACGGTACATGTGACACCCAGTTCTTTGGAAAGCCTGTTCATGGAAGTACGGACACGCCATGCACCTGTTCCGCATGAGAGCATGATAAGACCGACTCTGCCTATGACAGAAGCCTTTTCAATCAGACCTGCCTTGCATATGAGTACATTGCTGTCGGCACTGGCGTAGTCATGCCATGGAATCTCCATGTGATTTTTTTCCATAATGTCTATGTATGATTCCGCATTTACGTTTTTTGCATTCTTACTTTTCCGCATATATGATCGCCTCGGCTTTCGCAACGTGTCTTTCCAGATTCTTCATGAGCAGTGAATCCGGCAGGAATATTCCAAGCTCGTCATATCGAATGCCTTGTTTGTCCAAAGTATCCTGACCGTAGAATACAAATGCCATGGGAAGATTCTTCTCCAGTTCAACCATGATATCCCACACAGCACAGTATGCCTCAGCTTCGGTCTCCTTGAGCTTTACCGTGTCCGGCAGCTCCCTGATGAGCAGGACTCCGGTGCACTCTTCAAGGATCTTCTGTCCGACTTCCATGTTGTCAGAAGTGTATTCATGGCTGTATCTGTACGCCTTTGCAAGATACATATTCTCGTTGTGTGTCATATGTGTGTATATATCGTGAAAGTGCTGATAATCCTTTTCTCTTACAGAGTTTCTGAATTCAGGCAGAAGTTCGCCGTGCTCACCGGTCATGATGACAGGATTGGTCTTGCCATCGGCGTTGAAGCGATATGGGATGAGGTAGGAATTCCTTAGCAGATCGAACATGGTATTGTTGCAGATGGACATGAGGAATGCCGACATATCTCTGTCCAGATAAGCTGAGAGCAGTGATTTTGTAAATTCTTCCGGTGAAAGATTGCAGTCGAAGTCATCATTGCAGAACAGGTAATTACAGAATGTGTCCATGAGCTTTTCACATGCCCAAGGATCCCTGAGGATCTTTTCAAATAATATTTCTGATTTTTCTTCCCTTGGGAAAATGGTATTTTCTTCCATAGATATGCGCATCCTTTCATATGATAAATGCTGTCTTGTCATTTAAATCTGGTTAGATTATACTATCGGAGTAGCAATAAGTGAAAATCATAATTGATATGGCAGTAATAACAAAATGATATGCTGGGGCTGCTGCATGGAAAATAATTTTAAGAAAGGGAGTATAGCAGACATGTAATATAGTCTGTGGCTAACAATAGATTATGAACATTAATTTCGAGTATTATAAGATATTTTATTATGTTGCGAGATATCATAACTTTACCAAAGCCGCAAAGGTTCTTGGAAACAGTCAGCCAAATGTGACCAGGGCGATGAACTGCCTGGAGCAGCAGCTTGGAAGGATACTATTTGTCAGGACAAACAGGGGTGTACAGCTCACAAGAGACGGGGAACAGCTCTATTCATATGTGGAGGCTGCAATGTCACAGCTTCTGACGGCGGAGGATGAGCTGGCAGATGGTGAGAATCTCACTCACGGAAGTATAACGATAGGTGTCAGTGAGACGGCGTTAAATATATATCTGCTGGACAGACTGCGGGCATTTCACATGGCGTATCCGGGTATAAATCTCAAGATATACAACCATTCTACACCTCAGGCTGTGGAGGAAGTGAAGAATGGAAGTATAGACTTTGCAGTAGTTACAACTCCGGCTGATGTGGAGGCTCCTCTCAAGAAGATCGTGCTGCAGTCATATCGTGAGATACTTATCGGCGGAACGACATTTTCTTCACTTAAAAAGCAAAAACTGTCCATTGCGGAGATGAGGAACTATCCTATGATCTGTCTAGGCAGGGAGACTATGACATTCAGATTCTACGACAGAATATTCAGGGAGCATGGCGTGGAGCTTGCGCCGGACACGGAGGCGGCCACCACGGATCAGATACTGCCACTTGTGAAGTGTGAGCTTGGACTTGCATTTATACCGGAACTGATGGCGAGGGAGGCAGTAAAGAACAAAGAGGTTGTAAAGCTTTCACTTGAGGAAAAGCTTCCGGACAGGAATGTATGTCTTGTGTATGACTGCCTGCACCCGCTGAATGAGGCAGCAAAGCAGTTCAAGAAAATAATAGTAGAAAGCAGGTGAGAATATGACACTTCAGCAGCTTAGATATGTGGTGATGGTTGCGGATACGGGCACGATCACCGAGGCAGCGAACCGGCTGTATATATCCCAGCCAAGCCTGACAAATGCCATCCATGAGCTGGAAAAAGAGATGGGGATAAATATATTCAACAGGTCAAATAAGGGAATAAGTCCGTCCATAGAGGGCGAGGTCTTCCTCGGCTATGCGAGACAGGTGCTTGAGCAGGCGAAGGTCCTTGAGGACAAATACAAGGGGGACGATGGCGGCAAGAAGAGCTTCTGCGTGTCCACCCAGCATTATTCATTTGCGGTAAATGCATTTGTTGACCTGATAAAGAGGTATGGACAGGACGAATATGATTTCAGCATAAGGGAGACACAGACCTATGAGATCATAGATGATGTCGCCAGAATGAGAAGCGAGATCGGAATATTGTTCATGAATGACTTTAATGAGAAGGTGCTGAACAAGATCCTCCGGGCAAATGACCTGGAATTTCATGAGCTGTTTGTGGCAAAGCCTCACGTGTTCATAAGCAGAAAGCATCCACTGGCGAAGAACGATATCATAACAAATGAAGAACTGGAGGCGTATCCATATCTGTCATTTGAGCAGGGAGAGCACAACTCTTTTTACTTCTCGGAGGAAATATTCTCTACAACGGAGCGAAAGAAGAATATAAGAGTCAGGGATAGAGCGACACTGTTCAATCTGCTGATAGGTCTGAATGGATATACTGTGTGCAGCGGTGTCATAGATGAAAAGCTGAACGGCAAGGACATTATATCGGTGCCACTTGCGGATGAGAGCGATATGAGGATAGGGTATATCGTCCACAGGAAGGCAATCCTCAGCAGACTTGGAAACACCTATCTCGGTGCGTTGGCTAATTATCTCACGGCTGGCAGTGACGAGCCGGAAGATTCAGTAAAAATTCCTCAGAGAAAGCTTCAGCACAGGGGACGCTTCAACGAGATGAGGGATGACGGAGAGCCTGTCTGCGGAGATGTGAGGGAGAAGGCGGCGGAACATATGAGAAGGGTTAAAACCACATAGCTGACATAGAAAAAAAGACGTAGAAATAGCGTGGGTATAGCATAAAACTATATCCACGCTATATTTTTATGTATTATACAAGCGAACCAGAGCTTCATATAATGTCAACAACAAACAAGAAAATAACACTGGTCTATGAGATATGCCAGTGAGTGAGCAGGAGGATATGATGAAGACATCGGTTATAGGATTTCCAAGGGTGGGAACATTAAGAGAGTTAAAATTTGCATCTGAAAAATATTTCAGACATGAGATAACGGCGCAGGAGCTTACAGGAATTGCAGCGGATCTCAGACATAGACACTGGATGACACAGGTGGCAGCAGGGATAGGCTTTATTCCATGCAACGACTTTTCATTTTACGATATAGTGCTTGATACAGCAGTTCTTCTCGGAATTGTGCCAAAGAGATACAGAGAGCTAAATGTCTCAAAGCTTGACACGTACTTTGCCATGGCAAGGGGGTATCAGGGAGAATCCGGGGATGTGAAGGCTCTTGCGATGAAGAAGTGGTTTAACACAAACTATCATTACATAGTTCCGGAGATAGAGGATGACACAGTGATAAGCCTTGACTGCGATAAACTTACAGGTGAATACGAGGAGGCCAAGGAGCTGGGGATCAAGACAAAGCCTGTGGTTATAGGACCATACACAATGCTTAAGCTCTGCAGATATGTGGGATCAAAGAATGCAGAAGATTTTGCTGATGAAGTGGCAGAGGCCTACAGACAGCTCATCGCCGAGTGCGATGAAGAGAATGTGGAGTGGCTGCAATTTGATGAACCATCATTGGTGAGAGATATGGATGACGATGATAAGGCACTTTTCCACAGGGTGTATGACAGGGTATTTGCAGATCGTGCAGACTGTAAGATACTTCTCCAGACATACTTCGGTGATGTGAGGGATGTGTATGAAGATATCATAAATATGCCATTTGCCGGAATAGGCCTTGATTTTATAGAGGGCAGACAGACCGGTCAGCTTATAGACGGATACGGCTTCCCTGGGGATAAGGTACTTTTTGCCGGCCTGGTAAATGGCAAAAATATATGGAGAAATCATTACGACAAGACTCTCAAGATAGTAGGGCAGCTCCGCGATAAGAAGATAAATGTGGTTCTGTCCACATCATGCTCACTGCTCCATGTGCCATACACACTTAAGCATGAGACAAAGCTGTCACAGGACTATCTGAGGTTCTTTGCATTTGCGGAGGAAAAGCTTACTGAACTCTCGGAGCTTGCGGCACTTGCCGAGAGTTATAACTATACAGAGCTTGAGGCATACCACAAGAACCAGGAGTTATTTGCGGGAACAAGAGACTGCAACAGCGACGAGGTGAGACAGAGACTTGTGGCAGTGACTGAGGCAGATTATGTAAGACTTCCGAAGAGAAGTGAAAGGCAGGCACTTCAGAAGAAGGAATTTGGGCTTCCTGAGCTTCCGACAACCACTATAGGTTCATTCCCACAGACTAAGGATGTGAAGTCACAGAGAGCACAGCTCAGAAAGGGAGAGATATCTGAGCAGGAATATGTGGACTTTGTAAAGGGAAAGATAAAGGAATGTGTAAAGTGGCAGGAGGACATCGGACTGGATGTGCTAGTGCATGGCGAGTATGAGCGAAATGACATGGTTGAATATTTCGGTGAGGCACTTGGCGGATTCCTGTTCACTGAGAAAGCATGGGTACAGTCATATGGAACGAGATGCGTAAAGCCGCCTGTGATATGGGGTGACGTATACCGCAAAAAGCCGATCACGGTTGATTGGTCTGTATATGCGCAGTCGCTCACAGACAAGATCATGAAGGGAATGTTGACCGGTCCGGTGACGATACTCAACTGGTCATTCCCAAGGGAGGATATATCAATCAAGGAATCTATATCACAGATAGCGCTTGCGATCAGAGATGAGGTGCTGGATCTGGAGGCGCATGGAATAAAGATGATACAGATAGATGAGGCTGCACTCAGAGAAAAGCTTCCACTCAGAAAATCTGATTGGTATACGGAGTACCTTGATTTTGCGATACCTGCATTCCGTCTGACACACAGCGGTGTGAAGGCTGAGACACAGATACACACACATATGTGCTACAGTGAATTTACGGATATCATACCTGCCATAGATGATATGGACGCGGATGTGATCACATTTGAGGCGTCAAGATCCGATCTGCAGATCCTGGATTCTCTCAGGGAGAACAACTTCGAGACAGAGGTGGGACCTGGCGTATATGATATTCACTCTCCAAGAGTTCCATCGGTGGCAGAGATCGTGAAGGCGGTAAATGTCATGCTCACGAAGATAGGCAGGGATAAGCTCTGGATCAATCCGGACTGCGGTCTTAAGACCAGAGGTGTGCCTGAGACTGACGCCAGCCTCAGAAATATGGTTGAGGCTGCCAGACAGGTAAGAAAATAGAATAAGAAATTATAATTGTAACCACCGGATTAGCCGGTGGTTATGATCAAATATTTCCCGAGAGCAGCCAGTCAATCAGGTTGATGGATTTTATACCATCATAGGAAGAGTCCATTCCGGTATCCAGAGAAAGAATAATTTTCTCGTAATTGTCATTAATTTTTTGAAGAGGTGCAAGCTCTCTTTTACGAACATCTTCACTTGTCATTGATTCTGTGACCTGAACATAGATTTTGTCATCTGCCTTTGTCGCTATAAAATCAACCTCGTAGTTATCTATTTTACCGATAGAAACATCGTATCCTCGGCGCAACAGTTCAAAGTAAACAACATTTTCTATAGCGTGACCATTGTCGCGATCTCTGAAACCGAGCAGATAGTTTCTAAGCCCTATGTCCACAATGTAATATTTTCCCAGGGTTCGTAAGAATTCCTTCCCTTTAATATCAAATCTTTTAATATCGTAGAAGAAATATGATTCCAGCAGTGCATTTATATAGGCTTGAACAGTATGAGCACTAGGAGTACCTTTTCGCTTTCCGTTCTCAAGAAGCCCTTCGTTTGTCAGAACATTACCTATAGAGGAGACGGATATATTACTTCCTATGTTGTCAGCAAGAAACATGATGATCTTTTTAAGGAGAACAGGATCTGTGATCTTTTTTTGACCTCTGCGATTTTCACGTTCAAGGATATCACGCATAATTACGGTTGAGTAGATGCCTTCAAGCAGCATAAACGCTTTTTCCTGGTCTAATCCTACGTCAGCAATTCCAGGCATGCCTCCAAAACGCATGTATGCATCAAAAACTTCGCGTAGTTCATAATGATTACCAGATTTATCAAATATTTGTTTGCGGGTATTTCCTAAAGCACTTTTTGTCTCTCTGATTTCAAAATCGTGAAAAGTAAGAAATTCAGAAAAAGACAACGGAAGCATTTTTATCTCTATGCATCTGCCGGATAGGTAAGTTGCATATTCAGACGAGAGCATATAGGCGTTGGATCCGGTGACATAAATATCACAGTTAAAATCTACACGAAAAGCGTTGACTGCATCTTCCCAGTCAGGAACACGCTGAACTTCATCGAAGAAAAGATACATTCTTTTGTCCGGTATTATATGTTGTTTCACATATTCATAGAAAGAGTCGCTGTTCATATTTCTGAATGAGTACGACTCAAAGTTCATTTCAAGAATCTGATCATCAGAAATGCCCATTTCTTTCAGGTGGAGGGTCATTAGTTTTAGCAGGCTGGATTTGCCACATCTTCGAATTCCAGTAACAACCTTGACAGGTTCGGTATCCTGGAAAGCAATAATTTTATTCAAATATAAATCTCTTTTTTTGAGTTCGTGGGTATCGATCATTTGACATTCCTCCTTGCTATATATTCTGAAAAAAGTATAGCATAAACTATAAAAAAAATAAAGTTTCTGCACTCAGATGCAAAAACTTTTAAAAATAGACATTTTTTGCATTTTAAATACAAAAGGTTTTATGTCCAAATGGATTACTCATGTCTGTTTTGGTATGGATATGAGCGCCCTGCCGTGATATTATACGAAAAGGTTAGTTAGAACTAACGTAAAGGAGACTATATATAGTGAAAGTAAATGATATTGCACAGCTTGGAAGCAACGTGAAGACCATAGTGAGAAATGAGAACTGTTCGGTACTCATGCTGTCCGATGCCACGGGAGAGGGTGTCATGACGGTATATCAGGTCATGCCTGGAGTGATGATCTGTTTCTCAGACATGCATATGGAGAAATGTGCTTCAGAGTTTGAGCTTAGAAACGACAGAAAGGTATTCTGCATGGATCACTGCCGGGAGGGCAGGATAGAGATGGAAGTACTGCCTGGGGTATTCAGCATCATGCAGGAGAACGAGCTGAGACTGGACAACAGGGAGAACCACAAAGGAACTTCGTATTATCCGCTCAAACATTATCATGGTGTGAGCGTGTTTATGGATGTAGATGAGACACAGCGGGCGCTGGATGAGATGTTTCATGGATTTTCAGTGGATATCGCGGAGCTCCGCCAGCGCTACTGCAGTCAGGATAAGCCGTATGTCATAAGGAATGACGAGGGACTTGCCAGCATCATATCAAGCCTGTATCAGAGAAATCTCACAAGGCCGGAGATAGCCGAGTCCAGAGAGTATTATCAGATGAAAGTGGTTGAGATGCTGCTTTATCTTGAAGTTATGACTGCGGAGAGCAGCAGGGAGATAAAGCCGTATTACTACAAGACACAGATGGAGAAGATCAAGGCGGTACATGAGAAGATAACCGGGGACCTTGAAAGCAGGTTCACCATAGAGGAGTTGTCGGTAATGTATGAGATGCCAGCCACCACCATGAAGAAGTGTTTTAGAGAGGTGTATGGAGATTCCATTTACTCATATCAGAAGAGGTACAGGATAAATGTTGCGGCGAGCATGCTGATACAGGATGAGAGCATAGAGATCCAGAAGATTGCTGCCGCAGTAGGGTATGAGAATCCAGGCAAATTTTCCACGGCATTTAGAAGCATCATGGGTGTTTCTCCTGCGGAATACAGAGTAAAAAAGCAGTGAGCGTAATTGACAGGAGTGACACAAACTCAAAATAAAAAAGTAAGTTTACAGAACACGAAAAGACCAATTTATAAGTAAGCAAAAATGAGAAAAGAAAGATGGTGAAAAGGATATGGCAGAGCAGAGAAATCCGGACTCGGATAATACCTGTAAAAAAGAGAAAAAGGAAAACTGGCTGAAGACACTCATCAGCTATACGGATGGCAGTGGCAGGAGAATGATAATCTCCATCGTGCTGTCCATCATCAGTGTTGTGGGTGGCCTTGTCCCATATTATTGCATATACAGGGGCACGAACCTGTACATAAGAAATATGGACAATGTTCCCATTTCGGATATTGTCAGATGGTGTCTTCTGGCACTGCTTTTCTATGTGGTGAAGATAGTCTGCTTCTCAGCGTCCACGTGGACGTCACATATAGCGGCGTACCACATTCTTGAGGGACTGAGACTGAGGCTTACCGACAGATTTCTTCACGCACCCCTCGGCGATGTGGAGGGACACAGTATAGGTGAGATCAAGAGCATCATGGTTGAGAAGATCGAGGGTATGGAACCTCCTCTGGCGCACATGATCCCGGAGGGAAGCGGGCATTTGCTCCTTCCAATCATAAGTATTGCTGCTCTGTTTGTTCTTGATTGGCGTATTGCGCTGGCATCACTGGTCACAGTTCCGCTTTCCATGGTGTTCATGATACTCACCATGGTGATAAGTGGCAAGAGCTTCGCCCAGTATGACAAGTCAAATGCGTACATGAACAGCACAATAGTCGAGTACATAGAGGGTATAGAGGTCATAAAGGCATTTGGAAGAGCCGGAACATCCTACGAAAAGTATGCAAAGGCCATTCTTGACTATAAGAAATTTGTTGTGAAATGGCTGTCATCTACATGGCTTACGATGAAGATGACATTTGCACTGTTCCCATCAACACTACTCGGAACACTTCCGGTTGGATTGTATCTGACAATCCACGGACAGATCACGGTATCGCAGCTTCTGCTGGCGGTCATGCTGTCCATGTCCATGGTGACATCGTTTGCCAAGATAGAGGTGTTTATAGAGGGCATAAGAGAGATGAAGTACAACATTGAGAGCGTTCAGGGGCTGCTCAATATGAGAGAACTGCCGGAGCCGGAACGTAATGCAGATGTGAAGAGTTCCGATATAAAATTGTCAAATGTCCACTTCTCGTATACAGGAGACAAAAAGGACGAGGTGCTTCACGGGATAGATCTCGACATGCCTGCCGGAAGCTATACGGCACTTGTTGGACCTAGCGGTGGAGGCAAGTCAACGGTTGCCAAACTAATATCGAGATTCTGGGATGTCACGGATGGGGAGATAACAATAGGTGGTGTAAATGTAAAGGATATGCCGCTGGGACAGTTATCCGGAATGGTGAGTTTTGTCACACAGGACAATTTTCTGTTCAGGTGTTCCATTTTGGAGAATATACGACTTGGAAATCCGTCTGCCACAGATGAGCAGGTGAAGGAGGCGGCGAGAAAGGCGTGCTGTGAGGAATTTATAGATAAGCTGCCGATGGGTTATGACACACCTGCAGGCGAGGCAGGCAAACGACTGTCGGGCGGCGAGAAACAGAGAATTGCCATCGCCAGGATCATGCTCAAGAATGCGCCGATCGTCATTCTCGATGAGGCGACTGCATTTACCGATCTGGAAAATGAGGACAAGCTACAGCGGAGCATAGAGGCACTCACGAAGGATAAGACACTCCTTGTCATTGCACATAGATTGTCAACTATAGCGGACGCTGATCAGATCGTGGTACTCAAAGATGGACGCATAGAGGAGAAGGGAAAGCAGGAGGATCTGCTTGAGAATTGTCCTCTCTATGCGAGAATGTGGCAGGCTCATGTGGGCGCAAGACACTGGGCTGTCGGTGGTCAGAAAGGAGGCGAGGCAGCATGTTTGGAACAGTAAAGAGGATCATAAACTGGTGCGGTACATTCAAAAGAAACCTGTATATAGGATTTGTGTTCTCGTTCTTCTCGGGCTGGTTTGCTGCCATGCCGGTTATATGGGCTGCATACATAATAGGAAAGATCGTTGAAAAGAGCAGTTCAAATGAGACCATAAGCACTGCATGGGTCGGAAGGAGTATAGGAATACTTCTCGTGTTCATCTTCCTGAGATTCCTGTTTGATTACTTAAGAGCCAGATTCCAGGAGGCAATAAGCTATGAACTGATAGCCAGGGACAGACTAGCTGTTGGAGACGCCATGAAGAGGGTTTCTCTTGGATATTTTCAGAATATGAATACAAGTACGATACTGAACTCGATAACCACAGGACTCCATACCCTGGAGGGAATGGGAATCCGTATGATAGACAATTTTGTGGGTGGTTATCTGAACTTTGTATGTATACTTTTGTGGCTTACATATATCAATTGGAGAGCGGGAGCAATCTCGGTGGCAGGCGCCGCTGTGTCATTCGTATTCCTTCTCGTCATATCCAGGTACAGTACAAAGAATGCGCCTGTTCTTGCGGAGGCAAATAAAGATCTGACCGGAGCAACGCTGGAATACGCCAGAGGACTTGCGGTGGTCAAAGCATTTGGCAGGGCTGGTGCTTCGATGGATGCCATGAGTAAGGCGTGCAGGGATAGTCGTGATATAAATCTCAAGATCGAGTGGGGATACATTCCATTCAATGCACTGCATCTGTTGGCACTTAAAACGGCTAGCGTATGTATTGCCATCAGTGCTTTTTATCTTGGCACGTTAGGCCAGATCGGGTTCACAGAGGTGATACTTATGGTGCTTTTGTCGTTCCATGTATTTGGATCACTGGAGCCGATATCGGACAGTGCACATGTGCTTGCGATCATAGATGATGCATTTGATCATCTGGATGCGCTGACTGGGGAGTCGTTCATAGACTCAGACGGAAAAGCTATTGATATACACAGCTATGACATAGAATTTGACCATGTGAACTTCTCGTATGGTGAGGGCGCAGACCGGAGACAGGTGCTGCACGATGTGAGTTTTAAGATACCTCAGAATACGGTGACAGCTGTGGTTGGACCGTCAGGAAGCGGCAAATCCACCATATGCAACCTGATAGCCAGATTCTATGATGCGGACGATGGAAGTGTTAAAGTCGGCGGTCATGACGTGAATGAGTTCACTTGTGACAGTCTGCTGTCAAATATGTCCATGGTGTTCCAGAATGTATACCTGTTCAATGACACGATAAGAAATAACATTTGCTTCGGAAAGTCTGATGCCACAGAGGATGAGATGATAGCCGCGGCGAAAAAGGCGTGCTGCCATGACTTCATCATGGCGTTGCCGGACAGATACGACACTGTGATCGGCGAGGGTGGCGGCAGCTTGTCGGGAGGAGAAAAACAGCGAATCTCAATAGCGAGGGCGATACTCAAAGATGCCCCTATCATCATACTGGACGAGGCTACAGCCAGCGTGGATCCAGAAAATGAGCATTTGATACAGACAGCCATATCTGAGCTGACAAAGGGCAAGACAATAGTTACGATAGCCCACAGGCTTGCAACCATAGAGCAGGCGGATCACATACTTGTGGTGGATGATGGACAGATAGTTCAGAGGGGAACCCACAGTGAACTGGCAAATGTACCTGGAAGGTACAAAGACTTTGTAGACATAAGAAGGAGATCAGAAGGATGGAAGATATCGTAAACACTAAAAAACTTTCAGGCAGGGACCTCATCACCATAGGTATTTTCTCTGCAATATATTTTGCACTTAATCTTGTGGCTATGATAACTGGCTTCGTTCCAGTGTTGTGGCTGCTGCTCCCGGGTGTTGCCGGAATCGTGACGGGAATACCGTTTATGCTGATGGAGTCCAAGGTAAGAAAGCCTGGTGCCATACTTATCATGGGAGCCATCACGGCGCTGCTCTATTTTGTGACAGGACAGTTTACAGTGCTGCTGCTCATCACATTTGCTGTGGCATGTATACTGTCTGAGGTATACAGAGCGGTGACGAAGTACGACAACAGCTTCGTACATATGACGATATCGTTTGTCATATTCTGTTACGGAATGCTTGGTTCACCTTTGGCGATCTGGGTATACAGAGACAGCTTCCTTGATCAGATCAGACAGAACGGAATGTCGGCCGAGTATGTGGACTCATTGTCGGGACTTATCTCAACACCTATGCTCATTGCGCTTTGCATATCTCCGATCATAGGAGGTTTTATCGGCGCGGTGATAGCAAAGGGGCTGTTCCGCAAGCATTTCAAGAAGGCAGGAGTAATATGATGGGCAGCAGAGCATTGATAAAGAATCTTGATCCCAGAGCCGGGATTTGGTTGCTGGTTGCGGCAAATATCGGAATGTTCTGCGAGAAGAGTACAGAGCAGGGGAGTGTGCTTTCGGGTATGTTTCTCCTGCTTCTGCTGCTATACGGACAATACATGGCGGCGGTGAAGGGGGCAGCACTTCTGGTATCTTTCAGATTACTTCTAAGATTTGTATTTCCGCTGTGCCCGGCGTGGGTAAATATGGTGTTCCCGGTCATCATAAACTACACAGTCCGCATGATGCCGTGTATATTGGCTGGATTGCTCATAATCAGAACATCGTCCATGCAGGAAATGACAGCAGCCATGAGGAAAATGCATTTGCCACAGGGATTTATCATAGCCATGTCCACCACATTTAGATATTTTCCTGCCATCCGTGAAGAATTTGTACATATAAGGTCGGCAATGAAGCTGCAGAACATACCATTTGCCAGCAGGCTTGAGTGTACAGTGGTGCCGCTCATGATGTCGGCGGTGAACACTTCAGACGAGATTGCAGCTGCGGCGGTGGCGAGGGGCATAGAAAATCCATGCCCAAAGAGCAATGCCGTACAGATCCGCATGAGCTGTATTGACTGGATGCTCATGGCGCTGGTGACAACGGGTGTTGCCATAGTGTTGGCGAAAATGTCTTAAATATAAAGAAAGAAAGAGGTACAGTTTGTGATAAAGTAAGCCATACAATATCCCGTAGCGTATCAATTTATCACAGACTGGTAAAGGACATTATGATAAAACTGGAGAATGTGAATGTTCATATACAGGGACAGAATATTCTGTCTGATATCAATCTGAATATAAAAGATGGAGAATTTGTACTCATCTGCGGTGACAGCGGATGTGGCAAGACCACCATGACAAAGCTCATAAACGGCCTTATCCCTCACTTTGTGAAGGACGCGGAGGTGTCGGGAAACGTGATGGTATCAGGAAAAGATGTCGCCAGCACAGAGATGTACGAGATGGCCGAGATAGTTGGTTCGGTATTTCAGAACCCCAAGACGCAGTTCTTCCATACCAACTCCAGTGCGGAGATGGCATTTGGTCTGGAAAACAGAGGTGATGATCCGGAGACAATAAGAAAGCGTGTGGCAGAGACTGTCAGGGAACTTGATATAGAAAATCTGGCAGACAGAAATGTATTTGCCATGTCGGGAGGAGAAAAGCAGCTTCTGGCATTTGCGTCTGTATATGCGATGGATCCAGATGTGTATGTGCTCGACGAACCATCGGCCAATCTGGACACCGTTGGCATAGAGAAGCTTTGCAGGAGACTTGAGGTGATAAAACGGGAAGGCCATACGGTAGTCGTTGCGGAACACAGGCTGGCGTGGCTCATGTCTCTGGCGGACCGCGTTTTGTACATGCGGGCTGGCAGGATAGAGAGGGAGTTCTCTAGAGATAAATTTATGCATTTGTCAGATGACGAGAGGATATCCTTGGGACTTCGGAGCATACAGATGGAGAATATCGAGATACCTGAACTTTTAAATGAGAGTAGGAAAGTTGATGATGTAAAAGCGAAATCTATAGATAGTGATACAGGCGGAAAGCGAAATGTTCAAGTATATGGCAGCTTTGATAATTCAGATTTAGCTGTGAGGAATCTCTCGTGCTATAGAAAAAAGAAAGAGATATTTGCTGGGAAATCATTTGCCGCAAAGGCGGGGGATGTCATAGGTATAGTAGGAAGAAATGGTGCAGGAAAGTCCACTTTCTGCAATGTGCTGTGCGGCCTGCTCCCAGAGAAATCCGGAGAGATAATATACGAGGGCAGAAAGCTTGGGAAGAGGGCGAGAACAAAACTGTTTGGCATGGTTATGCAGGATGTAAATCATCAGTTGTTTTCGGACAGCGTGAAGAACGAATGTCTGCTGGCTGACGAGGATGCGACGGATGAGCAGATAAGGGAATTGCTTGTCGGATTTGACCTTGCAGAATTTGCTGAAAATCATCCAATGACATTGTCAGGAGGTCAGAGACAGAGGCTTGCGGTGTGTCAGGCGGTCATGGGCGGAAAGAGACTTCTCATATTTGATGAGCCTACCAGCGGACTTGACTATCGCCATATGTGTCAGGTGGGAGAATTGCTGAGGAAACTTGCGGCAGACGGACACATCATACTTGTGGTCACCCATGATTACGAGTTTCTGAACAAAACCTGTGATGGTTATATACGCATGGATTGTTAGGAGATATGTCATAAGATAT